>Ga0272449_1000024_pt1 | contig 236624 bp, 235 predicted proteins | sample YNPCB0241_FD_198679 | JGI IMG/M metagenome (GOLD analysis project Ga0272449, IMG submission 198679) | Hot spring sediment microbial communities from Yellowstone National Park, WY, United States - YNP-CB-024-1 | ecosystem: Environmental > Aquatic > Thermal springs > Hot (42-90C) > Sediment... | reverse complement strand
CCGACAAGACCTCCAACACAATTTTTGCCTTTTCCTTCGCTGACCACCTGCGCATCTCGCTACCCCTTCAGACTACACCCCTTGGCCTCTCTCTTGGGGTGGTCCAAATTTGGGGCAGCACTTCAGACCCTGCCTTGGCCTGGCGCACCCTTTGGATCACCACCTTCAACCTCACCCTCTCTTTCATCACCTGGTACGTGGTGAGCGCCCTGGTGGTGCGCCTGCCCAAGTCCGGCTTCCCCTTGGACACGACCCAGCTTTTCTGGCTCACCGCCATGCCGGGGTTGGCGGGAGGGACGTTGCGCATCGTTTGGACCTTCCTACCGCCTATCCTGGGCACCCGGCATCTCGTGACGTTTTCCACCTTGCTCCTCCTTGTGCCGTTATTGGGCTGGGGCTTCGCCGTTCAGAACCCGAATACTCCCTACTGGGTTCTCCTCCTGCTCGCCTTTTTGGCCGGCGTGGGCGGAGGGAACTTTTCCGGCTTCATGCCCTCCACCAGCTACTTCTTCCCCAAACGCCTACAGGGAACGGCCTTGGGCTTGCAGGCGGGGATCGGCAACTTTGGGGTTTCCGTGGTGCAGTTCGTAACCCCTTGGGTCATCGGCTTTGCCCTCTCCAGTTCCCTGCTGGGGAGTTCCCAGACCTTTACCCCTAAGCCTGGCGTCAGCCAGCCCATCTGGTTGCAAAACGCCACGTTTGTTTGGATTCCCTTTGTGCTGGTGGGAGCCTGGCTTGCCTGGACCTTTTTGCGGAGCGTCCCAGTGCGGGCCAACTTCCGCGAGCAGCTGGACATTTTCCGGGATAAGCACACCTGGATCATGACCAGCCTCTACATCATGACCTTCGGTTCCTTCTCGGGCTTTTCCGCCATCTTCCCCCTGCTCATCCGGGAGGTCTACGGGAAGTTTGATGGCGCCCCCGATCCCTTGCGCTATGCCTTCCTTGGGCCCCTGGTGGGTTCCTTGGCCCGGGTGATGGCCGGGCCCGTTACGGACCGCTTCGGCGGGGCCATCGTGACCCAGGTGGCCGCCATGGGCATCTTCCTTTCGGCCCTCCTGGTTACCCTCTTCACCCGCCCTACGTCCTTGGAACAATTCCCTTTCTTTGTGCTGGCCATGCTCCTGGTCTTCTTCTTTAGCGGGGTGGGCAACGCCAGCACCTTTAAGCAGATGCCCATGATCTTCCCCCCCAGGCAGGCGGGTGGGGTGATCGGCTGGACGGCGGCCATCGGCGCTTACGGGCCCTTTATCTTCTCCACACTAGCCGCTTACACCCAAAAGGCCACGGGGGGCTTTACCGCCTTTTTCTACGGCCTCATGGTCTTCTACGCTCTGAACCTCTTCCTGAACTGGTACTACTATGCCCGTAAGGGGGCGGAGAAGCCCTGTTGAATCCAGGCCTGGCTGGTGGCCCCCGCCTTTGGCGGGGGCTTTTCCCTTTGACCCAGGTCATGGCGAAAGGGGGACTGGCCCGGGGAAACTGAGGGCGCTATGGAGCTGGACGTTCGCACCATACCCCCAAGAGAGCGGCACCCACGGATTTTTGGCGTCTTTGACAGCTTGAAGCCGGGGCAGAGCTTCGTTTTGGTCAACGACCACGACCCCAGGCCCCTTTACTACCAGTTCCAGGCGGAGCGGCCCGGGGCTTTCGCCTGGGAGTACCTCGAGGCCGGGCCGGAGGTGTGGCGGGTTCGGATCACCCGGCAGTAGGAGGCGGTATGGTCCGGCCGGAGATGAAGGTGGCGGAGGTCCTAAAGCGCTGGCCTGGGCTCCTGGAGGTCTTTTTGGAGGCTAGCCCTGCTTTCCAGAAGCTGAAGAACCCTCTCCTGCGCCGGACCATGTCCAACCTGGTCACCGTGGCCCAGGCAGCCAGGGTGGCCGGGCTCGCTCCTGAGGAGCTGGTGGCGCGGCTCAACCAGGCCTTGGGGGTGGCCTCGGAGGCCCCACCGCCTTCCTCCTTGGAGGAAAGCCTCCTTCTTACCCCGCCCCCTCCCTGGCTGGATGCCCCCGTGGGCTTTCACCTGGACGTGCGCCCCATCCTGGAAAGGGGTGGGGAACCGTTTGCCCACATCATGGCCGCCGCTAAGGAGGTGGGTCCCGGAAAGAGGCTCGTGCTGGAGGTTCTTTTTGAGCCCGTGCCCCTTTACCGGGTGTTGGGTAAGCAGGGCTTTGCCGCCTGGTGCGAAAAGCTAGGGGAGAACCACTTCCGCGCCCACTTCTACCGGGAAAGCGTGGGGGAGAGTCAGCAAGCCCCTCCGTTGCGCTCCCTCGCCGAGGAGGATTGGGAAGACTACCAGGCGGAGGTGGTCGTTGAGGAGAACCTCGAGCCTCCCCTGCCGATGGTGCGGGTTTTGGAGGCGCTGGCCTCCTTGAGGCCGGGGGAGAAGCTATTGGTCCACCACGTGCGCCGCCCCATCCATCTCCTCGCCCGTTTGGAGGAGGAAGGGCACGCCTACGCCCTAAAGGACCTGGGTCCGGGCCAGGTGAAGCTCCTCATCCGCAAGGGAGGGTAATGGGTTTTTGGCACTTCCTCTTCGTGCGGGCGGCTCTTTTGTACCTGGTGTACACCGCCCTCCTGGGAAGCCTCTTTTACCTTTTTCCTTCCCTGGTGGGCCCCTTTCGTCCAAGCCACGTGCACGCAGGCCTCGTGGGGTTTTTCTTGCAGATGGTCATGGGCGTGGCTTACTGGATGATGCCCAGGCCTGGCGGGCTTCGGCAGGAGGCCCTCGAGGCCCTGACCTTTTCCCTCCTCAACGCCGGGCTCCTCCTGCGGCTTGCCTTGGAGCCCCTCTACCTTATGGGCCACGAGGGGCTTCGCCCCTGGCTTGCCCTTGGGGGGGCCTTGCAGCTTCTCGCCACCTTGGTATTCGCCCACGCCATGGGCAAGCGGGTGGTGACGGCGGATATGCTGAGGAAAATGCGCGAGGAGCGGGAAAGGAGGAAGGCGTGAAGCCGGTAGAGGTGGGGGTGGAAACCCTTGCGCTAGAGCTACCCCCCTTGCCCGAGGAGGTTTTCCAGGACCTCTTGGCCTTTGGGGGGCTTACCGAGGAGGCCAAGCGGGGCATGCGCCTGGATACGGAGCGGCTTCTGGAGGGGGCTTCCCGCTTCGTGGCCGAGGTTTACGAGCACCTAAGCCGCCACCCCGGCACGGCCAGGGCCTTAGGCTGGGAAGGACGGGTGCCCGAGGGGGAGCTTTACCTTAGGCGGGCTTTTTTCGCCGCCTGGTTGGCGCGCACCCTGGGGGTGGACACTTCGGCGGAGTTCGCCCGGGAGGTCTACCGGGCCGGGCTTTGGCACGGGGGCCTGGGGCCCAAGGGGGCCTACATCCCCCCGGAGTACGTGGGCCTTTCCTTCGCCCAGGTGGGGCGGTACGTGGCGGAAAGGGTGGGGGACGTCCGCCCGTGGCTCGTCTACCTCTCCGCCCAAGAGGAGGTGATGCGCAAAGGCTTTGACGCCGCCCTGGCCCTACGGGAAGGAGGGGTTTCCGTCCGCTTCCAGGCCCTAGGCCTGGCCTACCCCGCCTTGCCCAAGCCCCTTTCCCTGCGGGCGGGTAGCGTGGAGGAGGCCTTGCGCAAGGTGTATACCGCCTTCCCCGCCCTAAGGGACGTTTCCCTAGAGCCCCTCTTTGCCGAGGAGGCGGTGGGGCTTTGGTTGGAGCCCAAAACCCTTTGGCGCCTCCGCCCCCGTTTCGCCGTCCTCTTAAACGGCCGGGACGTGCGCTACCTAAAGGGCCTGGCCACCCTCTTGGCCGAGGGAGATACCCTCACCCTGCTTCCCCCCGGGCGCTAGCCATGACCTAGGTTATGGCGAAGCCTGCGTGGGGCCCTGAGGATTAGGGCATGGTGGCGACCGCCCACACCCGGGTTATCCCCTTGGCTGTTCCCGCCGGGTTTATCTTCCTGGGGGAAGCCTTTCTCCTTTGGGGGGCTTGGCTTTGGGTCCTCCACCCGGAGGCGTTCCTCGTGCCCCGGCACCCCGTGGGTCTGGCGGGGGCCCACCTCTACCTCTTGGGCTTTGGGGTAGGGGTGCTCCTCGGGGCCATGCACCAGCTTTTGCCCGTAGTGCTGGAAGCCCCCCTCTACCGCCCCGGCCTCGGCTACCCGGTGATGGCCCTTTGGGCCTTGGGGGTAGCGCTCTTGGCCCTGGGCTTTGCCTGGCTGCCAGTCCTCGTCCCCCTGGGCGGGGGGTTGGCCCTTTGCGCCCTCCTCCTCTTTGCCTACCATGCCTACCGGACCTTCCGCCTCGCCCCCCGCTGGAACCGGGTGGCCACCGCCCTCGCCTGGGTGGTCTTCTACCTGGTCCTAACCCCCCTCTTGGGCTTGGTCCAGGCCCTTGCCCTCCGCTTCGGGTTCTACGACCCCGAGCGCTTGGCTTGGCACCTCCTCGCCGGGCTCGGCGGGGTTTTCCTCCTTTCCATCCTGGGGGTAGGGTACAAGCTCCTTTCCATGTTCACCCTCACCCACGGGGTGGACGAGGGGGTCTTGGGGCTTCTCCTCTGGGTGGCCAACCTGGGGCTTGGGGGGCTTACTTTGGGGGAGAGGCTTGGGTATGTTCTCCTCCTCCTCGCCTATGGCCTTGCTCTTTACGATACCTACCGGATCCTTCGCCACCGGGCAAAGCGGAACCTGGACATCGGGGTGCGGCACTACCTGGCGGGGCTTGGTTTCCTGGGCCTGGCCCTGATGGCCCTTCCCGCTAGGCCCCTCTGGGCCGTTTGGTGGTTCGCCCTGGGGTTTGTGGGGCTCGTGGTGAGCGGGATGCTCTACAAAATCCTTCCCTTTTTGGTCTGGACCCACCGCTACGCTCCCAGGGCGGGGAAGGAACGGGTACCTCTCCTCAAGGACATGCTCCCAGAGGGGCTTGGGTACCTGGCGGGGGGGCTTTGGGGGCTTGGGGCCTTGGCCTTTCCCCTCTTCCCCTGGGCGGGGTGGGCCCTGGCCCTTGGGGCGGCGGTGCACGCCTTCGCCCTTTGGGAGGTGATGCGGCGATGACGCTGGAAGAACAGGCATGGAACCTGCTCAAAGCGGTCTACGATCCCGAGCTGGGCCTGGATGTGGTCAATCTCGGGCTCATCTACGAGCTTAAGGTGGAGCCTCCCCGGGCCTTGGTGCGCATGACCCTCACTACCCCGGGTTGCCCCTTGCACGACAGCCTGGGGGAAGCGGTGCGGCGGGCCTTGTCCTTCCTGCCCGGGGTGGAAGAGGTGGCGGTGGAGCTCACCTTTGACCCCCCCTGGACCCCGGCCAGGCTTTCCCCCGAGGCCCGGCGGCTTTTGGGCTGGGACTAGGGGGTGGACTCGGGGCCTTCCTCCGCCATGAGCCGGAGGAAGGCTGCCACCACTTCGGGGTCAAACTGCTTGCCCGCTTGTTCCTGCAGGTAGGCCAAGGCCTTTTCCCGGGGCCAAGCCTTGCGGTACGGCCGGTCGGAGGTTAAGGCGTCGTACACGTCTACCACGGCGAAGATGCGGGCGGAAAGGGGAATCTCCGAGCCCTTTAGCCCCCGGGGATACCCGGAGCCGTCCCAGCGCTCGTGGTGGGCGTAGGGGATCTCCAGGGCCTTCTTGAGGAAGGGGATGCCGGAAAGCCACTCGTAGGCGTAGACCGGGTGTTTCCGCATCTCCTGCCACTCCTCCTCCGTGAGGGGGCCTGGTTTCAGGAGGATGGCGTCGGGGATGGCGATCTTGCCCACATCGTGCAGGATGGCACCCCGCCTCAGGTCGTCCAGGTCCTCCTCGGGCACCCCTAGGGCGCGGGCGAGGCGTAGGGTGAGTTCCGTGACCCGTTCCGTGTGGCCGGCGGTTTCCTGGTCGCGCAGTTCCACCGCTTTAGCCCAGCCCCAGAGGGTGAGGTCGTAGGCGGCTTCCAGCTCCCGCTGGCTTCTTTGGAGCTCTTGAAAGGTGAGGGCGTTGTCCAGCGCCACAGCCCCTTGGCCCACCAAAGCCTCCAAGAACTCTTCTTGCTCTGGAGAGAGGTCCCAGGGTTTGCGGGTGAAGACGGCCAGCGCCCCCAGAAGCCTACCCTTGGCAAAAAGGGGATAGACCCGCTCGGATACAAACCCCTCTTTAAGGGTAAGGTCGGGAAGGGCCCCGGGGTCTAGGGCTAGGTCGCCCACGTGCACCGGCTGGCCCCGCAAGGCGGCCCGCCCCACGTGGCCCTGGCCCAAAAGGGTGGTTTTGGACCAGAGCCGTTTGGGGGTAAGGAAGCCCCGAAGCTCTACGAGTTCCAGCGTCCGTTCCCGGGGGCGATACAGGAAGAAGGCGGCGGCATCCAGGGGGAGGCGCATCACCTGGTTCAAAAAGACCTGCAGGGTGGGGGTGAGGTCCAAGGAGGCGGCGATGGCCTGGTCAATGGCCCGGAGGGCCTCCAGATGCTCTACCCTTTGGGCCAGTTTTCTACGCAGGCTGGCGCGCCGCACGGCGTTGCCCATGGCCTCGGCCATAAGCTGGGCTCGCTCCACCTCCGCCGGGGTGGGGGTGCGGGGGTGGGGCCAGGCCAGGGTTAGGGCGCCCACGGGTTCCGTCCCTGCCAGGATGGGTACCACCACCCCGCTAAAGCCCTCCGGTACCAAGGGCCTGGCTTCTGGCCGCACCCGAGGATCGTTTTTCAGGTCCTGGCTCACCACCACTTCCCCCTGGAAGGCCCGGGCCACCATGCCCTCCCTCGCAAGGGTGGGCGGCGTGGGGATGGCGCTCAGCCACCCCCGGCTTGCCGCCTCCTCCAGGCGGCCCGTGTCCTGGTCGTAGAGGAGAATGCTCCCCACGGGGGCTTCCAGGGTGGCCAAGGCGGCGTCCAGAGCGCTTTCCATCATCTCCTTGAGGTTTTCGCTTTTGCGCAGGGCGAGGCTTACCCGGGCGAAGGCCTCCAGGGCCAGCTCCTTCTCCTTAGCCTCGGTGATGTCCAAGCCCACGCCCAGAATGGCGGGCCTGCCCCCGATTTCCACCCGGGCGGCGGAGTAGTCTAGCCAGCGCACCTCTCCCCCTCGGGTCAGGATGCGGAAGGCGTAGCGTCCCGGGGGCGTTTCCCCCCTTAGGCGGGCCAGGCCCCGCTTTTGCACCATCTCCCGGTCGGCGGGGTGGACGAACTCCCAGATGGGCCGGGCGGCCAATTCCTCCTGGGAATAGCCGGTGATTTCCGTGGCCATCGGGTTGGCGAAGGCGAGGCGGGCGCTTCCCGGGTCCTCGGGGTTTTCCAGTTGCCAGAGGAGGATGAGGGCGGGGGCGGTCTCGGCTAGGGTGCGGAAAAGGGCCTCGGACTCGCGCAGGGCTTGCTCCTTGGCCTTCTCTTCGGTGACGTCCCGCTTGAAGGCGATGAAGTGGGCCACCTGGCCTTCCTCCAGGACCGGAGTGATGGTCATGTGCTCGGTGTAGAGGGTCCCGTCCTTACGGCGGTTGATGAGTTCCCCCTCCCACACCTGGCCCGCTAGGATGGTGGCCCACAGGTGTTGGTAGAACTCCCGGGGATGGCGGCCCGACTTGAGGATGCGGGGGTTCTGGCCCAGGGCCTCCTCGGGGGTGTAGCCGGTGAGGCGGGTGAAGGCGGGGTTGACCCAGGTGATGCGCCCGTCCTTATCCGTGAGGACCACGGCCTCGTGGGCGGCCTCGAGGGCCTTCTGCAAAAGCCTTTGGGTGGCTTCGGCCTTCAGCTTTTCCGTGACGTCCACGGCCACCACCAGGACCGCCGGGCGGCCAGCGTACTCCAGGGTGTGGGAGTGGATTTCCACCTGGATCTCCCGCCCGTCCTTCAGGCGGTGGGTCCAGGGACCGGAAACCTGGTAGGGTTCCCGAGGGCGCTTGAGGTCTTCTAGGAGCCGGGGGCGCTCTCCTTCTGGACGGATGTGCAGGATGGTCATGGAGAGAAACTCCTCCCGGGCGTAGCCGTACTTCCGCACCGCCGCCTCGTTCACCTCCAGGAAACGGTAGGTTTCCCGGTCGTATACCCACATGGGCAGGGGGTGGGCCTGGAAGAGGAGGCGGAAGCGCTCCTCCTGGGCCACCTCCTGGCTCACGTCGTAGGTGTAGCCCGTGAGGAGGCGGGTTGCCCGGTCAAAGACCAGGGTATCCCGGAGCCAGACCCAGGCTTGTTGCCCCCCGTGCCAGAAGCGGTAGGTGCAGACCTGCACCACCCCGGGTTCGGCCACCGCTCGGCGCACGGTGTCCATCAGGGGGGTTCGGTCCTCGGGGTGGACCTGGGTGAAGTAGAAGGCGGGGTCTTCCAAAAGCCTCTGGGCGGGGTAGCCCAGGAGGGTTTCCGCCTGGCGAGGGGCGGCGTAGAGCAGGGGGGCGTAGGCGGGGTCTTGGCCTTCGGCCACCCGGGCCTGGTACACCTCCCCCGGAAGAGCTTCCAAGATGCCTTTGAGCCTGGCCCGCTCCTCCTCCAGCTCGGTCTCGTCCTGGATGTTGAGGACGATACCTTCAATAGCGGGGTCTCCCAAGAGGTTTTTCCCCCAGACCTGCACCGTCCGCACCCTGCCCCAGCCGTCCAGGATACGGAACCGGTACTCCCGCACCTCCCCTGGGTGGCGGAGGAGGTCTTCCAAGGCCGCCTCGGCATAGGGGCGGTCCTCCGGGTGGACGAAGTCTAGGACGAAGAGGTCCTGGCGGGTGTAGCCCAGGGGGTCATAGTTCAGTACCTGTTCCACGTTGGGGGAGGCGTAGCGGATGTACCCCTTGGCATCCAGGAGGTAGATGAGCTCGCGGCTATGCTCCACCATGGCGCGGAAGCGGCGCTCCCAGGCCTCCAAGGACCGGACACTCCTCCGCCACAGGTTCTCCAGGCCTCGGGTCAGGAGGAGGATGAGCCCGCCAGAGAGGAAGACAAAGACCACGCCCTTGGCGCTTTGCCAAAGGGTAAGGGTTTCTGGGGAAGGGTTGAGGGCAAGGAGGAGCCGGTCGCTTCCCAAAACCCAGGCCAAGGAGAGGAAGATATAGGCGAAAGTGATTTTCCAAGGCTCGCTAAGCCTCACTCTTCCTCTGAGTATAAGGGCGTGGGCTTTCCCAGGAGATACCCCTGACCTAAGCGAAAGCCCAGGGCCTTCAGGTAGGCCAGCACGTGCTCGTCCTCCACGCCTTCGGCCACGGCTTGGAGCCCCAAGGTCTTGGCCAACGCCAAGACGGCGGCCACCACCCGGGCGGCGGGGCTTTGGGGATCAGGGGGACTTCCCAGGGCCTGGGTGAAGGCCTGGCCCAGCTTGAGCCCGTCCACGGGGAGCTGGGCCAGGCGCTCCAGGCTGGAGTGGCCGCTTCCGAAGTCGTCCAAAAAGACCCTTACCCCAAGCCGCCTTAGGATCTGCAGGCTCCCCGTGGCCTCCTGGCCCCGTTCGTCGGGGATTAGGGTGGACTCCGTGACCTCCAGGACCAGATTCTCCGGGGCGCAACCCGTTTCCTCTAGGATCTGGGCCACGTGGGCGGGGTAATGGGGGTCCAAAAGCTCATGGGGGCTCACGTTCACGTGAACGGGCAGGCCATGGCGGGGTTGCTCCTGGCAGGCCCGCCGCAGGACGAACTGGCCCAAAGAGGCCATGAGCCGGTGGCGCTCCGCTAGGGGAATGAACTCCCCGGGCGAGGCGAGGCGCCAGCGCAGAAGGGCCTCCAGGGCCACGGGTTTACCTGTCTTCAGGTCCACGATGGGCTGGTAGGCGAGCCAAAGGCCCTTTTCCCGCTCCAGGTCATGCCTCAGGGCTTCCAAAAGGTGCATCTCCCGCCGCAGGGCTTCCTGGAGGTGGGACTCAAAAAAGGCCAGGCGGTCCTTTCCTTCCCCCTTGGCCCGGTAAAGGGCCAGGTCCGCCCGTTGCAAAAGCTCCCCGGGGCCGAGGCCCCTTTCCCCCAGGGCCAGGCCAATGGAGGTGGTGAGGTGGTAGACCCGCTCCCGCAAGGGAATGGGCAGGCGCACCACCTCTAAAAGCCTTTCCGCCACGGCCACCGCCTCCTCGGGGTTTTTCAGGTGGGTTAGGAGGACCAGAAACTCGTCCCCTCCTTGCCGGGCCACCAGGTCCCGGGGGCGCAAGGTGGCCCGTAAGCGGGCGGCCACCACCCGGAGGGCTTCATCCCCGGCGGCGTGGCCGTCCAGGTCGTTCACCAGCTTGAGCCCGTCCAGGTCCAGGTAGAGGAGGGCCAAGGACTCGGGTTCTTCCTGTAGGGCTTGGGCCAGCTTTTCCAGGAAGAACAGGCGGTTGGGAAGGCCCGTGAGGGGGTCGTGGTAGGCCAGGTGCTGGAGCGCCCCTTCCAGCTCCAGCCGCCGCAGGAGAAGCCCAAGCTGGCTAGCGAAGGCCTGGGCGAGCTCCAGGTCCAGGGGGGTAAAGGCGTCGGCGCTTTCAAAGTTGTCCAGATACAAGAAAGCCTTGCGCTCCCCGGCCAAGAAGACGGGTACGGAGAGGATGGCCTTGATGTCCCGCACCCGGCCCGCTTCCTCCATGACCCGGCGCCTTTGGGGGTCCAGGCGGGCGTTGAAGCGCATGAGGTCCTGCCAGGTGAAGACCTGGGCTTCCCGGTGGCCCGTGAGGGAGAGGGGTTCTTCGGGACGGAGGCAGACCTGGCGGAGGGCCTCGAGGTCGTAGCCCTGGGCGGCCACGAAGTGGTAACAGCCGTCTTCCATGAGCACGGTGACGCTACCCGCCTGGGCGCTGGGGATGGTGTCCAAGGCGGCGTCCAGGATGAGGCCGAAGATGGAGTCGGAAAGGCCCTCGGCCATGAGGGTTTCGTAAACGCGGAGCAGGTTCCGCCGGAAGGCGTTCCAGCGGGCTTCCCGCGCCTGGGCCTCCTCCCTTTCCGTCACGTCCACCCCTAGGGCCAGCACCTCCAGCGCCTCCTTGCCCGGCCCCGGTACCCCAAGGAGGGTCCACTCCACCACCCGCTCCTTTCGGGAAAGGTGGGTAAAGGGGCGGCCAGGTTGGGCCAAGGCTTCGCTTAAGGGCAGGGAAAGCCCTTGGGGAAAAGCGCCCTTTAAGGCGGGGTTGGCGTACAGCAACCTCCCCTCTGGGGAGAACCGGGCCAGGTAAAAGGGGGATAGCTCCACCAAGAGCTGGAGCCAACGGGTGCGCTCCCAAAGCTCCAGGGTCTGGGCCAAAACCCCGGCTAGGGCCCGAAGGGTAGCCTCCTCTTCTCGGGTGAAGGCCCTTTCCCGGGCGCAGTCGTCCACCCCTAAAAACCCCCAAAGCCTTCCCTCCACAAAGATGGGCACCACCAGGAGGCTTTGGATGGCCTGGGCCTCGAGGAGGGGCCTTTCCTTCTCGGGGAAGGTGGCCACGGGGCCGCCCACGCTTCGGTCAGCCAAAAAGCGCGCTAGCCAGCGCCCGTAGCCGGACTCCACCATGGGCAGGTTTTGCAAAGCGGGGTTCTGGATCTGGGGTTCTACGTCTTCTTTGGCCCACTCCGCTAGCTGGCTGGCGTACCAGATCCCTTGCCGCTCCTCCAAGCGGAAGAGGTAGGCCCGGTGGGCCTTAAGGAGCTGGGCCACGTTCTTTAGGCTTTCGGGAAGCCCTGGCAACCCCTTCCGAAGGAGGGGGAGGAGAAGTTGGGTTAGGCTTCCCCCAAGAAGGCGCATGCTCGGACCGAGCCCATTTTACGCCTTTGGGGAGCTTTTGCAACGGCTTCAGGCCACCACCGCCTGGCCCAGGGCCTTGGCCTGGTACATGCGGGTGTCGGCGGCGCTTAAGAGTTCATCGGGCGTGGTGCCGTCCTCGGGGTAGGTGGCCACCCCGATGTTCACCCCCAGGCAGATCTCGCCAAAGCAAAGTCTTTCTATGGCCTGGGCGTAGCGGTAGGCGGCGGCGATGGCCCCCTTCTTGGGGGTGTGGGGGAAGAGGACGGCAAACTCGTCCCCGCCCCAGCGGAAGATGCGGTCGCCGTTGCGGCGTTCCCGCTGCAGGACCTCCGCCACCTTCATGAGGGCGAGGTCCCCCGTGGCGTGGCCCAGGCGGTCGTTCACGGGTTTGAAACCCTTGAGGTCCAAGATGGCCAGGGATAGGGGGTAGCCGTAGCGCTCTGCCCGCTTGAGCTCCTCCAGGAAGTAGCGGTCAAAGGCCCGGCGGTTGAGGAGGCCCGTGAGGGGGTCGGTGAGGGCGGCTTCTTCCAGGAGGCGCCGGGTCCGGTGCTCGTGGAGGAGGGTGGCCAGGGGGGCGGCGAAGAAGCGCGCCACCTGGAGGGAGTCCTCCCCGAAGGCCCGGGGGTCGTGGTGGTTGTCCAGGTTCAGGTAGGCAAGCACCTCGCCCTTGTAGGGCACGGGGAGGCAGAGGTTGGCCTGGATCTCCTTGGCCCGGCCGGTGGTGTCAATAACCTCCGGGGGAGCGGTCTGGTGGCTGATCTCGGGGATGGGGCGGTCCTCCACGCTCATGATCCGGGGCTCTCCCCGGCGGGCCTCTTCCTCCCCCCGGCCGTACCAAAAGAGCATGCCCTCAGGGCTGAAGCGCACCGCCTTGAGCCCCTCCAGGTCGTAGCCCACCACCGCCTGGAAGCGGTATTCCCCGCCTTCCAGCACCAAAAGGCTCCCCGCTTCCGAGCCCGGGACCTGGCGGATGGCCTCTTCCAGAATGGCTTGGTAAAGCTCTTCCAGGGGCCTTTCCACTAGTTCCAGGAAAAGCTGGTTCACCGCCTGGTGCCGGCGCTTTTCCGTAAGGCCTTCCAAGCCAAGGCCCACGGCCCGGCAGGCGGAGAGGAGAAGCTCCTCTTCCGCCTTGCGCCAAAGCCTTTCCTCCCTCTGCCCCACCACCAAGACCCGCCGGGCCCGGGGGCTTCCCGGGGAGGGGATGGGCAAGGCGGCGAAGGTGCGCCAACCCAGGTTTCTGAGGGCGGGAACGGTCCGGCTTTCCTCGGCGTAGCGGGCGGTGAAGAAGGGGCTATGGGATTCGTAGACCTGCCAAGCGAGGCCCACCCCATAGGGGAGGCCTTCGGCAATCACCTGGAGGAGGCTAGGTTCCTTCACCCCTTGGTAGGCCAGGGCGACCAGGCGGCTTCCCCTAGCTTCCCACAGGGTCCCGCTTTCCAACCTGAGGACCTCCAGGAGGAGGCCTAGCGCCTTTTGGGCCGCCTCCTCGGGGGTGGCGGCGCTTTGCATCCTCTGGGCGAGTTCGGCGAGGAGCCTCCGCTCCTCCATGTCCGCCAGGCGGGAAAGCTGGAGGCTCACCGCCTGGGCGAAGCGGGTAAGGCCTTCCACCTCCTCCCCGCTGAAGGGGCGGTTGCGTTCCACGTTGAGGACCGCCACCACCTCCCCCCGTTCCAGGAGGGGAAGGGCCAGCTCGGCCAGGGCCTGGTGGCCGGGTGCGCTGATGTAGGCGGGTTCTTGGCGCACGTCGGGCACGTGGATGGGCTTCCCTTCCCTGAAGGCCCGTCCCACCACCCCGGTAGCGGGGATGGTGTCCAGGGCGAGGGGGGGCTCGCTGGCTAGGAGGCGGAAGCCCTCCCGCACCGGGACCCAGACCCCGATGTGCCCCCCTTCCCCTAGGGCGGCGAGCCTTTCGGGGAAGGTGCGCAAGAGGGTTTCCCGGTCCTCGGCCTGGGGGAGGGCCTCGAGGGCCTCGGCCAAAAGCCTTTGCACCCGGGCCAGGTGCTTGGCCTGGCGGTGGGCCAGGCGGAGGCTTTCGCCCACCTGGTGGGCGAGGAGGGCGGAGAGAAGAAGAAGGGCCGCCGCCACCAGCTCAAAGCCGGGAAAGAGAAGGAGGAGAAGGGTGGAGAGGAAGGCCGCCCCCAGGCCCACCCCAAGCCCCCGGGCGCTGGCCAGGGTGGCGGTGAAGATCATGAACCAGGGAAGGACATAGGGGTCGCTATACCCCAAGACCCCGGCCAAGAGCCCAAGGAGAAGTGCCCCCAGGGCGATGGCGGGATAGGGGAGACGCATGTTGGGATTATCCTAACCGGGGGGTTTCCTTTTCGCCAGGGGGGGTCAGGGAGAGGTGGGCGAGGGCCCTGGCGGCCGCTTTTTCCCCCGAGCGCACCACCTCGGGAAGGCCCACCCCCGAAAGGTAGTTCCCGGCCAGGAAGAGCCCCGGGGCCTGGAGAAGGACCATCTCCAGGCGGGCTATCCGCTCCTGGTGCCCCACGCGGTAGGCGGGCATGCCCTCGGGGAAGCGGAAGACGAAGGTGCGCTCCGGGCGCACCTCCCGGCCCAGGTACCGGCGAAGCTCCGCCAGGGCGAGGCGGGCGAGCTCCCCTTCGGAAAGCCTCGCCGCCTCCCCGGAGAAGTAGGCCCGCACCAGGCTCCACCCCTCGGGGGCCCTTCCCGGCCACTTGCGGTGGGTCCAGGTGAAGCCCCGGGCCTGGTAGCCTTCCCCTTTGGCGATGAGGAGGCCGTGCCCGCTTACGGGGAGTTCCTCCTTAAAGGCCAGGCTCACCGTGGCCGCCGGGGTGTGGGGAATGCCCTTGAGGAGGGCCGTGGCCCCGGGGAGGAAGGGCCTTAGGAGGTTGGCGGCCGTGGGGGCTGGGGTGGCGAGGATCACCGCCTCGGCCTCGAGGGCCCCCCTTGGGGTGTGGAGGCGGAAGCGGTTGCCTAAAGGCTCTAGGAGGAGGACTGGGGTGGCGAGGAGGACGTGGTCCGCCACCCTTTCCGCCATCCTCCGGGTGAGGGCGGAAAGGCCCTCGGCGAAGGAGAAGAAGAGGCTTCCCCCTTCGCGGCTTCCCCGCCCTTTCCGGGAGCGCATGGCCCCGAGGAGGAGGCTCCGGTGTTTCCGCTCTAGCTCCAAGAGGGCGGGGAAGGCGGCCCGCATGGAGAGCTCCTCGGGCTCGCCCCCGTAAATCCCCCCGGCCAAGGGGGCCACCAGGGCCTGGAAGACCTCCGGGCCGAGCCGCCTTTCCACGAAGGCCTTTAGGCTTTCGTCCTCCCCGCCCCCTCGAGGGAGAAAGAGGTCGTAGAGGGCGCGAAGCTTCCCGGAAAGGGAGAGGAGGGGCGTCTTGGCCAGGGCCTTCAGGTCCCCCGGCACCACCTGCAATAGCCCCTCGGGGAGGGGATGGGGTTTTCCCTTGCGCAGGATGTAGGCGGAGGGCTTGGCGGGGAGGGTGCCCATGGGTTCCAGGCCCAGGGCCTCGGCCAAGGCCAGGACCTCCCGCTTGTAGCGCACGCTGGCGTCGGGCCCCCCTTCCACCAAAAACCCTTCCCCCCGGTGGGTGAAGACCTTGCCCCCAAGCCGGGGACTGGCCTCCAGGAGGAGGAAGTCGGCCCCTGCTTCCTTCAGGGCGAGGGCGGCGGCGAGCCCGGCCCAGCCCCCACCCACGATGGCTACCTGAGCCACGCCGCCTCCACCAGGTCCTTAAGGACCTGGATGTAGTCTAGATCGGCGTTGAGGCTTCGGGCCCGGAGGAGCCTGAGGCCCACCGCTTCTGCCGTGGCCTGGGCCTCGAGGTCCAGGTCGTAAAAGACCTCCAGGTGGTCGGCGGGGAAGCCCACCGCCTGCACCACCACCTCGGTGTAGCCCTCTTCCCTGAGTTGCCGCAAAAGCTCGTTGATGTCCGGCCCAAGCCAGGGCTCGGGGGTACGCCCCGCCGACTGGTAGGCCACCTGGAAGCGGGGCAGGGAGAGCCTTTTGGCTACAAGTTCCGCCGTCTTCTCCACCTGGCGCGGGTAAGGGTCCCCCCGCTCCACCGCCGCCACGGGGATGGAGTGGGCGGTGAAGACGTAGGCCGCCCGCTTGGGGTCCTTAAGCCGCCAGATGGCCTCCTCCAGCCGCCTGGCGTAGGCGGCGATGAGGCCGGGGTGGGCCTCGTAGCTTTCCACCCAGACGAAGTGGATGGGCTCGGGAAGGGCTTTCAGGGCCGCCTCCACCTTCTCCTTGTACTCCGCCACGCTCCTTAGGGAGTAGTGGGGAGCCGCCACGATGGCCACCGCCCGGCGCACCCCGTCCTCGTGCATGGCGGCCACCGCCTCGCCGATGGTGGGGTGCCAGTGCTTGGTGCCCACGTAGACCCGGGCCGGCCCCTGGGGGGCGCGGGGCGGGAAGGGGCCCAGGAGGCGCTTGGGAAGGGGAGGGGCCTCGAGGTTCAAAAGGGCCTGGAGCCTCAGGGCCTGGACCAGGGTGATCTCGTTCAGGGGGCTTTTGCCGATTTGCTCGTAGCGCTCGGCGAGTTCCTTCAGGAGTTCCTCGGAAGGCCTTTTGCCCCGGCGGATATCCGTGTAGTAGGGCTCAATCTCCTCGGGGGCGTAGGGGGTGCCGTAGGCCATCAGGAGTACGTTCACGCCGCCACCTCCTTCACGAGTTCTACCACGTAGCGCACGTTCTCCTCTGGGGTCTTGGGCAGGATGCCGTGGCCCAGGTTGAAGATGTGCCCGGGCCGCCCGGCGTTCTCCTCCAGGATGCGGAGGACCTCGCGCTTCAGGACCTCCTTGGGGGCGAAGAGGAGGGCCGGGTCCAGGTTGCCCTGCACGGGCGTTTCCCCCAGGACTTCCCGGGCCCAGGGGAGGGGGGTATGGTGGTCCAGGCCCAGGACATCCCCTCCCGCCTCCCGCATCTCCGCCAGGAGCCCCATGGTCCCCACCCCGAAGTGGATGGCCGGCACCCCCAGGGGCCTTAGGGCTTGGAAGAGCCTGGCCATGTGGGGCTTCACGTAGCGGCGGTAGTCGGCCGGGCTCAAGGCCCCCACCCAGGAGTCAAAGACCTGGAGGAGGTCTGCTCCCGCCTCCGCCTGGGCCCTCAGGTAGCGGGCCATGGCCTCGGTGAGCTTCTCCATGAGGCGGTGCCAAAGCGCCTCGTCCCCGTACATGAAGGCCTTCACCTGGAGGAAGTGGCGGCTTGGCCCCCCCTCCACGAGGTAGCTCGCCAGGGTAAAGGGCCCTCCGGCAAAGCCGATGAGGGGCACCTTAAGGGCCCGCTTTAGGATGCGGATGGTTTCCAGGACATAGGGCACGGCGCTTTCGGGCTCTAGGGGCAGGAGCGCCTCCACCCCCCTCGCATCCCGGATGGGGCGGTGGATCACCGGGCCCTTGCCCTCCACCAGGTCCAGGTCCACCCCCATGCCGTAAAGGGGGGTGGTGATGTCGGCGAAGAGGATGGCGGCGTCCACCCCAAGCTCCTCCACCGGGCTTAGGGTCACCTGGGCGGCGAGTTCGGGCTGGCGCACGATTTCCGGCAGGGTGTAGCGCTCCCGGAGCGCCCGGTAGGACCTTTGGTAGCGGCCCGCCTGGCGCATGAACCAGACGGGGGGCCTGGGGGTGGCCTGCCCCCGGGCCGCCTTGAGGACGAGGTCGTTCACGCCCCCCATGCTAGCATGGGGCATGCGCGCTTTCCTTGTCGCCTTAGCCCTTCTAACCCCTTTGGCCTTGGCCCAGGAAGACCCCGTGGTGGCCCAGGTGGGGACGGAAACCCTCACCAAGAGCCAGTTTGACCTCCGCTTTGGCCTTTTCGCCAAGAGCGCCTTGAGGCAACTGGGCCTGCCCGACACCGAGGAGACCCGGGCCCTCCTCGCCCAGTACCGGCCCCAGTACCTGGAGGCTCTGGCGGAGGAGCGGGCCCTTTTGCAGGTGGCCAAGGCCCAAGGTTTCTGGCCCAGGCCCGAGGCAGTGGAGGCCCGGGTGCAGGCCCTTATGGAGGCCTTCCCCGATGAAAACGCCCTGGCGGAGGCCCTGAAGGGGGCGGGGCTTCCCGACCTCGCCACGTACCGCCTCCTCCTGGCGGAGGCCTTGGCCCTCGAGGCCCTGGAAGGGCACTACCGGGAGAAGCTCCAAGTATCTCCTGCCGCCCTTAAGGCCCTTTGGCTCCTTTCGCCGGAGTACCGCCACGAAACCCTTTACTGCGCCCGGCATATCCTCCTGCCCACCCTGGAAGAGGCCCGGGAGGCCTTGGGCCGTTTGGAGAAGGGGGAGCCCTTCGCCCAGGTGGCCCAGGCCCTTTCCCAAGACCCCGGCTCCAAGGAGGCGGGGGGCGCCTTGGGGTGCGAGCCCCAGGGCACCTACATCCCCGCCTTTGAGAGCGCCCTTTTGCGCCTGAAGCCGGGGGAGGTGTCCGGCCCGGTGGGGACCCCGTTTGGCTTCCACGTCATCCTTCTGGAAGCGGTGAAGCCCGCCGGGCGCTACCCCTTGGAGGAGGTGGCGGAGGAGCTCGCCTTGGGCGTGAAGGACCGGGCCTGGGAAAAGCTCGCCAAGGCCCTCACCCGCCCCTACCCCATCCGGCTTTTCCCCGAGAGGCTTTAGGGAAAGTGGAGGAGGGCCTCGTCCCCCAGGGGCCTTTGGGCCAGGGCCAAGGCCTCCCCGGGGGCGTAAATGCCGCTTTGCCCCTCAAAGCGAAGCCCCAGGATCTTCCCGTTCAGCATGGGGTTTAGGAGCACCTTCAGGTGCTCCCGCCCCAAAAGCCTTGCCCGGGCCGAGGCCAGCCACACCTCCCCTTCCCGCCGGGAAGGGTCCGGGGGCCAGGGCCTTTCCCAGGGGGCGGGGTTGGCGGAGGGTTGCAGGAGGATCTCGGCCCCCAGGGCGTCCAGCCGGGCGAGGTGCCCCTCAAAAAAGCCGTCCAGGCAGATGAGGATCCCCACCCGGCCCGCCCGGGTCTCCACCAGGTGGGGGCCGAAGCCTCCCCGCTTAAGCCAGCGCTCGGGTGGGGTGAGCTCCATCTTGGGCACCTGGGCCAGGAGGCGGCCTTCGGGGTTAAAGAAGAGGGCCAGGTTCTGGAAGAAGGGGCTTCGGGGGAAAAGCCCCCGGGCGAGCTCCTCCTCGTAGGGAGGGGAGAGGAGGCTTCCCGCGAGGAGGTAGGTGCCATAGGCCTTCGCCGCCTCCGCCATCACCCGGTGGAAAACCCGGTAGGCCCGCCTTGCCCGCCGCCAGGGGGCGAGGGGGTCTTTCAGGAGCTCTCTGGGGTGAAACGCCCCCTCCAGGTGGAGGAGGAGGGGGAGGCCGAAGAGCTCGGGGAAGGCGGCGAGGCGGGGGGTGGGGGTACCCTTTAGGGGGCTTAGAAGGCTATGGACCCGTTCCCGGAAGGCTTCCTCCGTGCGGTAGGCCTCCGGCAGGACCTCCGCCTGCACGGCCAAGAGGGTGCGGAACGGCACCCCCTTAGCATACCCCTAGAGGCTTTGGGCCACGATGTAGACCCCCATGACCACCAGGAAGAGGGCGAAGCCCCGCTTGAGGGTTTCGTGGGGTACCTTAAGGGCGAGCCTTCCCCCAAGGAGGCTTCCCAAAAAGCCCACCCCCACGAAAAGCCCCGCCACGGCGTAGTTCACGGAGAGGCCATGGGCGGGGAGGAGGTGGAGGTACTTGTAAAACCCGGCGAAGGACTTGAGGGCGATGATGAGAAGGCTCGTGCCCACCGCCAGGTGCATGGGAAGCCCCCCTAGGAGGACCAAAGCCGGCACGATGAGGAACCCACCCCCCACCCCCACGAACCCCGTGAGGGCTCCCACGGCGAGGCCTTCTAGGACGATTTTCCAGGGTTTGCGCTTCCCGCCCTGGGCCAAGGGGACGGGGCGGGCCATGAAGTAGGCGGCGAGGAGCATCACCAGGGCGAAGACCAGGAGTTGCACCTGGCCGGAAACGAACTGAGAGAGGAAGGCGCCCAGGTAGGTGCCCGCCATGCCCGGCAGGCCGAAGAAGAGGACACTCCGCCCGTCCACGAGGCCCCTGAGGGCGTAAGGGATGGCTCCCAGAAGGGCGATCCCCCCCACGATGAGGAGGCTTTCGGCGATGGCTTGCTTGGGGGGCTCCCCCAGGAGGTAGACCAGGACAGGCACCGTGAGGATGGAGCCCCCCGAGCCCAAAAGCCCCAAGGAAAGGCCGATGAGGAGGGCGCCGAGGAGGGCTAGCGTCATCGCTCCAGGGGGAGGCCGGAGGCGGCCCAGGCGTAGGTGCCCCCCTCCAGGTTGTACACCTTGTCCCCGTCAAAGCCTTGCTCCACCAGGAAGTCCGCCGCCACCCCGGAGCGGTTTCCCGAGTTGCAGACGAGGAGGATGGGCCGCTCCCTGGGGAGTTCCGCCAGGCGCTGGGGCAGGGTGGAAAGGGGGATGTTTATGGCGCCCGGCACGTGGCCCTCCGGGTACTCCCAGGCCTCCCGCACGTCCACCACCAGGGCGCTTTCCAGGAGGTCCTTGGCCTCGAGGGGCCCCACCTCCCGGTAGGGGGTGGCGGCGTAGCCCACCTCCACCGGGGTGGTGTCCACGGGAAGCCCGGCGCGGTACCAGCGCACGATGCCCCCATCCAGGTTGTACACCTGGTACCCCTGGGCGGTGAGCCAGGCTGCCGCCTGCCAGGAGCGGTTGCCCGTGCGGCAGTAGAGGACCACGGGCCGATCCTTGGGGATTTCCCCAAAGCGGGCCATGAACTCGGAAAGGGGAAGGAGGCGGGCCCCGGGGATGCGGGCTTGGGCGTACTCCTCCACCTCGCGCACGTCAAAGAAGGGCACGCCTTCCTCGTAAAGCCGCTTGGCCTCCTCGGGGGAAAGGTCTTTCACGGGCGTCTCGTACATGAGGGACCTCCTTAGGCGGTTACCAGCTCCTCGCCCTTCACCACGGGGAAGCCCGCCTCCTGCCAGGCCCTAATCCCCCCGGTGAGGTTCAGGGCGTTCCCGAACCCGTGGGAGAGGAGGGCGGAGATGGCCGTGCTGGAGCGGTCCCCACCCACGCAGTGGACGATCAAGGGCTTGTCCTTGGGAAGCCGGTCCAGGTGGGCGAGGATGCGGCCCGCATGGATGTTCAGGGCGCCCGGGATGTGCCCTGCCAGGTACTCGTCCCGCCCCCGCACGTCCAAGACCACCGCCTCCCCCCGCTCCCAAAGGGCCTTGGCCTCCCTGGCGGTGATCTGGGGCACGGTTTCCAGCTCGCCCTCGGCGTACCCCTGAAGCCCCGGGATGTACCCCACCACCTCATCCAGGCCGATGCGGATGAGGGCCCGGGTGAGGGCCTCCACCTCCGAGGGGTGGGCGAGGAGGACGAGGGGCCGGTCGTAGGGGAGAAGCCAGCCCGCCCAGGTGGCGAAGTTCTTTCCTGCGGGGATGTTGATGGCCCCCTTCAGGTGCCCCCCGGCGAAGGCGAACTTGTCCCGGGTATCCACCAGGATGGCCCCTTCCCGGAGCCAACGGAGGAACTGGGCCTGGGTAAGGCGGCCCGGGTGGGGCACGCCGCCCAGGATGGGCATCCCGTCCCGGTTTAGCCGCTTCATCTCCTTGAAGTAGGTGGGGGCTTCCGGCTGGCCCTTTAGGAGGGCCTTCACGAAACCGGCCTCGTCGTTCCTTTCCAGGTACTCCGCCCACCAGGCGTGGCGGCGCTCGTAGCCCACGGTGGTGGCGGGAAGGGCTCCCAGGGCCTTGCCGCAGGCGCTCCCTGCCCCGTGGCCGGGCCAGACCTGCACGTGGTCGGGAAGGGTGAGGAACTTTTCCTTTAGGCTTTGGAACATGCGCCGGGCCCCAGGTTCCGCCGTGCCCTTAAACCCGGCGGCCTCCTCCAAGAGGTCGGGCCGGCCCACGTCCCCCACAAAGACGAAGTCCCCGGTGAGGAAAAGGAGGGGCTCGTCCGTCACCGCCCCGTCCGCCACCAGGAAGGAGAGGTGTTCGGGGGTGTGGCCGGGGGTGTGCACCGCTTGAACGCGGATGTTCCCCACCTTAAACGCATCCCCGTCCTTGAGGAGGACGTAGGAGAAGCCTTCCAGGCCCCGGTACTTCCAGTTCTCGTCTCCCTCGTCGGAGAGGTACAAGGTGGCCCCGGTGGCCTTGGCGAGCTCCCGGGCCCCCGAGAGGTAGTCGGCGTGGATGTGGGTTTCGGCGATGGCGGTGATGCGGAGGCCCAGGCTCTGGGCGAGCTCCAGATAGGTGTCCACGTCCCGTTTGGGGTCCACCACCAAGGCTTCCCCGGTGGCGGCGCATCCCAGCAGGTAGCTCATCTGGGCGAGGCCTTCCTCGTAGATCTGCCGGAAGATCATGGCTTTACCTCCCTATCGGGACCTTTGTCCCCTCGGCCTGAACATACCCTATGGGGGTACAGGGTGTCAAGCCCGGGCAACGTGAGCCTCCCCCCTATGAAGGAAGGGCCCCATCTGCTATATTTGTCAAAGGACGTACCCCTACGGGGGTATCTGACCGAAGGAGGAAGCGATGCCGTTGCTGGGACCAAAGGAACAGGAAATCGTGCGCGAGCGGCTTTCCACCCTGACCCGGGATGTGGAGATGGTGCTTTTCACCGACTCCTCCACCCTCATCGCCCCGGGCAAGGAGCCCTGCCTTTACTGCAAGGAAACCAAGCAGCTTCTGGAGGAGCTCGCTGGCCTTTCCGACAAGCTCCACTTGGTGGTCTACGACCTCGCCACCCCCGAGGGTCAGGAGAAGGCCAAGGCCTACCAGGTGGAGGCGGCCCCCACCCTGATCCTGCGGGAGAAGGGTTCCGAGGCCATAAACCTCCGCTACCGGGGTATCCCGGCGGGCTACGAGTTCGCAAGCCTCCTCGAGGACCTGGAGATGCTGGGCCGGGATGGGCACGGCCTGCCGGAGAACGTGGTCCAGGAGCTGAATAGCCTCCCCGAGGAGGTGCGGCTCCAGGTCTTCGTTACCCCCACCTGCCCCTACTGCCCGCAGGCGGTGCGCACCGCCCACCGCATGGCTTACGCCTCCCCCAAGGTTTGGGGCGAGATGGTGGAGGCCAACGAGTTCCCCGAGCTTTCCAACCGCTACCACATCCACGGGGTACCCGACACCATCATCAACGAGGGCAAGGAGCGGGTGCTCGGGGCCCAGCCCCTTTCCCAGTTCCTCCAGGCCATCCGCAAGGCCGTGGGGGTCCAGGCCTAAGATGACCCGCCGCGCCCTTCTTGCCCTTCTCCCCCTCCTCCTCTTCGCCTGCGGGCCCAAGGGGAGCTACCAGAACGTGGGCCCGGAGGAGCTCTACCGGGCCTTGGGTTCCGGGGCCTATGTGGTGGACGTGCGCACGCCCCAGGAGTTTGCCCAGGGGCACGTGCCCGGGGCCATCAACCTCCCCGTGGAGGAGGTGGCCCGCTGGGCGGACACCCTTCCCAAGGACAAGCCCGTCTACCTCTACTGCCGTAGCGGCAACCGGAGCCGCCAGGCGGCGGAGTACCTGAAGGGGAAGGGCTATACCAACCTCTACAACGTGGAGGGGGGCGTGTTGGCCATAGAGAGCGCCGGCTACCCCCTGGTCCGCTGATGGACGCCCTGCAGCTTGGCCCTTTCGCCATTCCCTGGGCCCGGGTCCAGGTGGCCCTGGCCCTCTTGGCGGGGGTGGTGGCGGCGGAGGTCCTGGCCCGAAGGGTGGATCAAAAGCTTGCCCCTTGGGCCTACAACGCCATCCTGGTAGGGCTTTTAGGGGCGCGGCTCGGGTTCGTCCTGGAAAACCTTTCCGTTTACGCCCGCGACCCCCTTTCCGTCCTCTACGTCTGGCAAGGGGGGTTTGACCCCCTTTGGGGTATCCTGGCTTCGGGAGGGTACACGCTCATGGTCTTGCCCAAGCACCTTTGGCGCTACGCCCTCGTGCCCGCCTTAGCGGCAGGGCTCGTGGTGGGTCTTTTCCTCACCCGGGGAGGAACAAAGCAGGAGGCGACGCTCCCTTCCCTTTCCCTCACCACCTTGGGGGGCACCCCGGTGAACCTCCAGGACTTTCGGGGAAAACCCCTTGTCCTGAACGCCTGGGCCACCTGGTGCCCCCCTTGCCGCCGCGAGCTCCCCATGATGGTGCGCCTGGCCCAGGAAAACCCGGACGTGCGCTTCGCCTTCGTGAGCCAAGGGGAGGGCCCGGCGGTGGTGCGCTCGTTTGTGGAGGAAGAGGGCCTGACGGCGGACTGGGTCTTGCTGGACCCGGAAACCCGGCTCTCCCAGGCCCTGGGGGTGCAAGGCCTACCCACCACCTTCTTCTTTGACCGGGAGGGGCGGCTTGTGGCCCGGCACCTGGGGGAGCTTTCCGAGGCGGTGCTTTTGGGCTACCTTCGGGTCCTCCGCTAGGTCCCGGCGGAAAGGAGGCGTTCCTTTCCCCCCACCACGGTCTTGAGGTGCACGGGCCGTCCCCAGAGGCGGTGCAGGTTCTCCAGCACCGCCTGCGTTTTTTTCAGGTCCAGCTCCACCCCTTCGTAGGCGTGGACCAAAAGGAGCTCGCCCCGGTTCTGGTAGTTGGCGTCCCATAGCTCCACGATGGGGTAGCCAGCGTTGGTGAGGCGGAAAAGGAGGGCCTTTTTGGCCTGGGAAAACCCTTCCAGGTCCTCGGGCCCCAAGAGGCCCTGGCGCAGGGCGAACTCGGGGGTGAGGAACTCCTCCAGGAAGGGGAGGTCGGTGTAGATGGTGCGCACCTGGAAGAGCTTCCGCCTCCCTTCCCCGGTGGGTCTCTCGTAGCGGAGCTTTTCCCCCAAGGGCAGGGCCTCGTACCCGGGGCCAAACCGCCCCTTGTCCCAGCGCTCCTCCACCTCCTTGAGGAGGTGGTAGCCCAGGCGGTAGGGGTTAAGCCCGTGGGGGGCGAGGAGGCCTGCTTGGAGCTCGGCGAACTCCAGGGCCTCCTCGGGGGTGAGGAGGGGGAGGAGGATCTGGGTGTGCCAGTAGGTGGCCCAGCCCTCGTTGAGGATTTTCGTGGCGACCTGGGGAGCGTAGTAGAGGCTTTCTTCCCGGATGATCTCCAGGATCCCCTTCTGCCAGGGGGCCAGGGGGGCGTGCTGGACCAGGAAGCCCAGGATGTCCCGGGTGGGCCTTGGGGGGAGGGGCTTGGGGCTTGCCCCTTCCTCCGCCTCCTTGGGAAACCCGGGGGGCGGGTTCACGAAGGGGTCCAGGTAGGGGCGCACCCTAAGCCGGGCTTGGGGCTTTTCCTCCTCTGGCCCTTCCGGCCTTTGGATGTAGGGGGCGTGGGGGTCTATCAGGTTCTCCAGGGAAAGGGCTAGGTCCAAGAACTCCTCCACCGCCCTGGTCCCGTGCCGCTCCATGGCCTTTTCCACATAGGTGGCGTGGTGGGCCATCTCGTCCAGCATGTCCTTGGGGATGGGCTTGAACGCCAGGTTGTGGTGGAAGAAGTCGGCGTGGGCGTAGACGTGGGCCATGACCAGTTTTTGGGCGAGGAGGGTGTTCCCCTTGAGAAGGTAGGCCTGCACGGGGTGGGTATTCACCACCAGCTCGTAGATGCGCCCAAGGCCGTAGCGGTAGGTTTCGCGGTAGCGCAGGTACTCGCTCCCCCACCGCCAGTGGGGGTAGCGGCGGGGGAAGCCCCCGTAGGCGGCCAGCATGGCCATCTCCTCGGGGGTGACCTCCTCAAAGAGGACGGGGGGAAAGGAAAGCCCCAGGGCTTCCGCCCTTTCCCGCAGGCGCTCAGCCCAGTGGCGAAGCTCCTTCTCCACGCTAGCCTCCCAAAAGGCGCCTGAGGGCTTGGGGAAGGTCCTCCCGGCCCCGCACCTCGGCGGTGGCGAGGCCCTCCTGGCCCCCCAAGGCTTCCCGCAAATCCTCCAGGAAGCGGCCCTGGCCGTAGGGGCCCTCCACCTGGGCGTAGCCGTAGAGGGCGAGGGAGGGAAGGAGGCGCTTTAGGGCCTCGAGGGCCAAGGGGGTATCCCCTTGCCAGTTCTCCCCGTCGGAGAAGTGGTAGAGGTAGCGGTTGTAGAAGGCCTCAGGGTAGGCCTTGAGGATTTCCTCGGCCAGGAGGAGGGGACTGGAAAGCCTGGTACCCCCGCCCTCCCGGGCGCGGAAGAACTCCTCCTCGGAAACCTCCCACGCCTCGGCGTCGTGGAGGAGGTAGCGCCTTTCCAGGCGGGGGAAGTGGCGCTTGATCCAGAGGGTGATCCAGAAGGAAAGGGTTTTCACCAGCCTTAGCTCCTCCTCCCGCATGCTCCCCGAAACGTCCAGGGCGAAGAGGACCACCGCCTGGGCGTGGGGCTTTGGCCGGCGCTTGGCGGCCTTGTAGCGGAGGTCCTCCCTTTCGGGCACCAGGAGGGGGTCTTCCGGGCGGTACTCCCCGGTGAGGAGGGCCCGCCTAAGGCTTTCCTTCAGGGTGCGGCGCACGTGGCGAAGCCCCCTTGGGCCCTTGCGGGCGATGGTGGTGTAGCGGAAGGCTTCCTCCGTGACCTCCCCCTCCCCCTTGGGCAGGAGGCGGGGCAGGCGCAGGGCCTCCCCCATGAGGTCCAAAAACTCCTCCAGCTCCAGCTCGGCCACGGGGATGTGCCCCCCGGGGCCAAGAGCCTCGTCCCCCGGCCCCCCAAGGCCCAGGCCTTCCCCTATGGGCTCGCCGTAGACGATCTTGGGCAACTCCAGCTGGGGCAAGGGGATGGAGACGAGCCGCCCCTCCACCTGGCCGAAGAGCTCCTCCCGGGTCAGGAACTCCCGGGCCCTTTTCTTCACCTCGCCCCGGACGATCTCCTTGAAGCGCTCCAGGTCGCGGGCGATGGGCAGGAAGCCTTCCCCAGGGGTCATCGTTCGCTCCGGGCGAAGAGGGAGGCGGCGAACTCGAGGACGCCTGCGGCGCAGTGCTCGCAGTAGCCGTGGTCGCGGATGAGCCTCGCCTTCACCACGTCAATCTTGGCCTGGGTCTCCGGGTCCACCACCCCCGAGACCAGGGCGGAGAGCCGGATGGTGTCCTTCTGGTCCTCAAAGAGCTTGAGCTCCAGGGCGCGGCGGAGGCGGTCGTTGTCCTTGTAGGTGAACTGCCGCCCCTCCAGGGCCAGAGCCCCGATGTAGTTCATGATCTCCCGGCGGAAGTCGTCCTTGCGGGACTCGGGGATCTCAATCCGCTCCTCCACCGAGCGCATGAGCCTTTCGTTGGGGGGCTCGGGGGCCCCGGTGTAGGGGTTTTTCACCTTTTCCCCCAGCACGTAGGCCTTCACGTGGTCAATGTAGTTGTGGAAGAGGCGGTTTAAGGCCTCCTCGTCAGCGGCGATGGCCCGTTGCACCTCGTTGCGGACGATCTCGGCGTACTCCGCCTTGACCTCCTGGAGGAGGGCCTTGTAGCGCTCCTTGGTCTTCTCGTCGGAGATCAGGGAGTGGTGCTTGAGCCCCTCTTCCAGCTCGTTCATGACCATGAAGGGGTTGATGCACGGCTCCTCGCTGGTGACGAGGACGTTGGAGATCTTGTCCTGGATGTAGCGGGGGCTTATCCCCTCCAGACCCTCCCGCTTGGCTTCCTGCATCAGCTCCCGCACCGCCTCCTCCGTCCAGCCGGGGAGGAGCCTGCCGTCGTAGAGCTTGAGCTTTTGCATCAGGGTGAGCCCGGCCCGCTTGGGAGGCTCCAGCCGGGTCAGGACGGCCCAGGTGGCGGCCATCTCCAAGGTGTGGGGAGCGATGTGCTTGCCCCGCACCTTGGCGAAGTCCCGCTGGTAGATCCTCACCTCGTCGGAAACCCGGAGGATGTAGGGGATGTCAATCTTGATGGTGCGGTCCCGCAGGGCCTCCATGTACTCGTTGGCCTGGAGCTTCCTATATTCGGGTTCGTTGGTGTGTCCAAGAATAATTTCGTCTATGTCCGTCTGCGCAAACTTCTTAGACTTGATTTTGTGCTCCTGGCTGGCGGTGAGGAGGTCGTAGAGGAAGGCCACGTCCAGCTTCAGGATCTCAATGAACTCCACCAGGCCCCGGTTGGCGATGTTGAGCTCGCCGTCAAAGTTGAAGGCCCGGGGGTCGGAGTCCGAGCCGTAGATGGCCACCTTGCGGTAGTTGATGTCCCCGGTCAGTTCGGTGGCGTCCTGGTTCTTCTCGTCCTTGGGCTGGAAGGTGCCGATGCCCACGCGGTCCTTTTCCGAAAGGACGAGCCGCTTCACCACCACCTCGCGCTCCAAGACGGCGGCCAGGTCCCCTTGGTGGCGGGCCAGGGCTTCCCGCATCTGGAAGCGGCACACCGGGCAGAGGTCCCCCTCCACCTCGAGGGGGTACGGGTACTCGGGGTGAAGCGCCCTGAGCTCCTCCAAGAACTCCTGCCGGATGTCCATGGGCAGGAGGTGCAGGGGCTCCTCGTGCATGGGGCAGGGGAGGGGGCCTTCCGGGGTCTTCCAGTAGAGGGTGAACAGCCTGCCCTCCTCCGTGCGGCTATAGGCCTCCAGGCCTTTCTTGAGGAGGCGGGCGATGGTGCTTTTGGCCGAGCCCACGGGGCCGTGGAGGAGAAGGATGCGGCGCTCGGGGCCCAGGCGGTGGGCCGCCGCCTTCAGGGTGGCCACGAGGCGCATGAGGGGCTTGTCCAGGCCGAAGATGGCGTCCTTGCCCCCCTCAAAGGGGTCGTCAAAGAAGCGGTAATGGAGGAGCTTCTCCCGGAAAAGGGTGTACTCCTCCACCCCTTGGGCCAGGATCATGTCGTGGACCCGCTGGAAGCTGGTCCTTAGGGGCCTCGGGTCCTCCTTGAGGAGGCGCAGGTAGTCGGCAAAGGACCCTTCCCAGCTTAAGGCCCGGTAGGCCTCGAGGTCCTGACGGCGGCGGATGCGCTCCAGCTCGTTCATGTGCGCCCTCCTTCATAGGGGCTTGGCGGGAGTTGTCATAGCTTAGCCTCATTGTACCACGTTCCGGAGGGAAATTGTGGCGCGCACCCTAGGCAAAAGCGCCCAAAGGCCCCACAATAACCGATTGGTCTAGACGCTTAGGCCTCCCGCCAGAGCTGGTAAAACCCCCGGGCGTTATGGAGGATGTGGGCCAGGATGCCGGGGAGGAGGCTTCCCGTGAGAAGGTAGCTGAGGCCAAAAAGGAGCCCGGCCATCCCGGTGTAAAGGGGGTAGGCGAACGCCCGCTTGGGGGCGGGGTGGAGGAGGGCAAAGAGGAGGGCCTGGAGGGGAAGCCCGACGGGCCCTAGCCAAGCTACCAGGAGGTTTTGTAGGAGGCCTCGGAAGAAGAGTTCCTCCGCCACGCCAGAAAGAAAGGCCAGCAAAACCAGACTAGGAGGGCCTAAACCTTCCCTTTTAAGGGTCAAGCCCAGTTGCCGGTGGAGCCGTTCTGCCTCGAGGAAGGAAGCAGGGAAAATGGCGCGGAAGAGGATTTCCAAGGCCCAGAGCAAAAAGAGCAGAACTGCGGCCACCCAGATGTTTTGAGCTTCGGGAGGCGTATTCAAGCGGAAGCCGAATAGAAGCATTCCTGAAGCTCCTAGGAGAAGGAGACCTCCTTGTAAGAGGAGCAGTATGCGAAGGATCTGCACAGGCTAATCTTCTTTCAGCAAAGCGCGCACGAACCGTAGGCGGCTCATGACTCCCCCAGACAACAAGGCCCAAGGGCTTTCTCCGCCAAAAAGGCGGTCACGGATTTCCTTCGGATGCAAGCCTCTTCGTTTCAGTTGGAGCGCTTTCTCGCGGCTTTTTTCTATAAAGTCCAATTTAGCCTTGAGGGCCTGGACAGGGTGTTCCACCGGTCCTGCATGAGCAAAAAAGAAATGGCGCGGTTTGAGTTCTATCACTTTCCGTAGGCTCCGGATGAGGGCTTGTACGTCAAACCCAGGGGGCGCTAAGTTGGCACGTACGGAAAGAAAGAGATCACCCCCAAAGACCAACCCCACTTCTTCGTCGTATATCACCACGTGGTCGGGCGCATGTCCCGGAGTGGGGAGGACGAGGAAGGACCCAATCCGCTCAACAGCCTGGGCACGGACAGATTTCACTGTTCCCCATACTAGGCGCCGATACAGCGGGAGCAAAGGAGGCTTTTGCAAGAGGTGTGCCGCCTCTTTCCCTGTGAAAATAGGCAGAGAAAGGCGAGACGCTCCGCCAGCATGGTCCTCATGAGTGTGGGTGATGAAAAGGGCTTCCGCGCGGCTGGTGTAACGCGGCGCCCGGAGGGGGCCTGCATCAATTTGAAACCCTTTGTACTGATAAATATAAACCCCGAAGTTTATCCACCTGGTTAAAGGTGTGACGAGAAAGAGGCTTTCCACACCGTGGCCGAGGGGTTTCCAGTCCCGCATATACTTAGTATAAAGTGAGAGGCTCCCCAAGTATGTCTGAAAAGATGGCCTCTTGGCTAGACCTCCAAGATTTTCTTGGGGCGAAACGCTAGGGCATCGGCCGAAACCAAGTGGAGGGGAATGCCCCGGTATGCTGAGGGAAGTTTCGCCGGGTCCGCCCCGTGGAGGTGGCCGTAGACGATGGCGTCCGGTTTGGCCAGGGCGGCTAGCTCCAAAAGCGGCGTGGCCTCCCCCCCAGGGCCGAAAGGGGGAAAGTGGAAGGCCACCACCAGGTGCCGGTAGGTCTTCCCGTCCAGGTCCTTTAGGGAAAGCCTAAGCCTTTCCACTTCCCGGGCGAAGATCCGTTCGTCCTCCGGGCTTGGGGGTGGGTACTGCCAGCCCCGGGTTCCGGCCACCGCCACTCCCTCCAGGACCAAGGCATCGTTTTGCAGGGCGTACATCCCGGGAGGCAATACGGCCCTTAGGCGGCTGATGGAGGGCCACCAGTAGTCGTGGTTGCCCTTGAGGAGCACCTTCTGGCCTGGAAGGGCGGCGAGGTCCAGGAGGTCGGGAATGGCCTCGCCGAGGCGCATGGCCCAGGAGATGTCCCCGGGGACGAGGACCAGGTCCCCTTCCCCCACCACCTCGCGCCAGCCCCGGAAAAAGGCCTCCGGGTGCCCCTGCCAAGCGGGACCGAAGACGGTCATGGGCTTGGGGTGGACGCGGGAGAGATGGGGGTCGGCGATGGCGTAGACCCGCATGGGCCATAGCGTACCCTAAAGGGGTGGGGGAGTCGGAAGCCTTGGCCTATGCCCTCAAGCTCTTGGCCCGCCGGGGCCTGAGCCGGTGGCGGCTTCGGGAAAAGCTCCTCGGGCGCTTTCCCGAGGGGGAGGTGGAGGCGGCCTTGGCCCGGTTGGAGGCGTTGGGCTACCTGGATGACCGGGCCTTTGCGGAAAGCTTCGTGGCTGCCCGGCGTAAGTTTGGCCCCGCCAAGCTCCGCTATCTGCTCCGGGCCCAGGGGGTGGCGGAGGAGGTGGTGGCGGAGGTGCTTGGGGGAATGGGGGAGGAGGAGGTCTTGCAGGCGGCCTTGAAGGCGCTTCGCCGCTACCCCCGCCGCCACGACCAGGCCAAGGCGGTGCGCTTCTTGCAGGGCAGGGGTTTTCCCCTCTCTGTGGCCCTCGAGGCCTACCGGCTTGTCAAAAAGGAGGAAAGGCGGTAAAAAGAGCCCATGCCTGAGGTACACGTTGAGCGTTTCATCCTGGCGCCTCCTGAGAAAGTGTATGCTTTAGCCAAGGACCTGGAGGGTCTAAAACCTTTCTTGAAAGATGTGCAAACACTTCGCCTTCTTCACCAGGAGAAGAACCGGACTCGTACGGAATGGGTGGGCGTGGCGATGGGCAAGAAGGTCCGGTGGATAGAGGAGGAGGAGTGGGATGACGCCCATTTACGCAACCGGTTTTGGTCACCCGAGGGCGATTTCGATCGCTATGAAGGGACCTGGGAGTTTATTCCCGAGGGGGAGGGTACGAGGGTTGTGTTAAATATAAGCTACGAGTTGACCATCCCTATTTTTGGTCCCCTCTTACGCCGGTTGATCCACAAGCTGATGCAGGAAAATGCCCAATCCGTACTCCAAGGACTGGAGGATCGCGTATTGGTTAGCTAGTTGCATAAGAGGGCTATTTGTTCTAGCATGGGCCTTGAAGCCGCCCATGTTTTTGCCGAACGGGGTGGCCCAAGAGCTTTCAGGAGGTCAAAGTGGAAACGTTGCGCGTCTCTTCCAAGTCCCGCCCCAACTCCGTGGCCGGTGCCATTGCGGCGCTGTTGCGCACCAAAGGCGAGGTGGAGGTGCAGGCCATCGGGCCCCAGGCGGTGAACCAGGCGGTGAAGGCCATCGCCATCGCCCGGGGTTATATCGCCCCCGATAACCTTGACCTGGTGGTCAAGCCCGCCTTCGTCAAGCTGGACCTGGAGAACGAGGAGCGGACCGCCCTGAAGTTCAGCATCAAGGCCCATCCCCTGGAGTCTTGAGGGCCTCAGACCCTAGGGCCCTAGCCCTCGCCCTTCTCCTCGAGGTGGAGGGGGGGTGGGGGGCCCAGCAACTTTTGGACCGGGCCCTGGACCGGGTGGCCTGGCCGGAAAGGGACAAGGCCTACGTGACCCACCTGGTCTATGGGGCCCTTAGGCGCCTTAGGCTTTTGGACCACCTTCTCGCCCCCCATCTGCCGCGGCCGGAAAAGCTCCCTCCCCTAGTGCGCTGGGCTTTGCGCCTAGGGGCTTTGGAGTGGCTCTTGGGCAAGCCGGACCACGCCCGGGTGAGCCCTTGGGTGGAGGCGGTGAAGGGGCGCTACCCCCGGCTCGCCGGCCTCGTGAACGCCGTTTTGCGCCGCTTGGCGCCCAGGGAGGCCCCGGAATGCGTGCGCCTCTCCCTCCCCGACTGGCTTTGCGAAAGGTGGCGGGGCTTTTTCGGAAGCCTGGACTTCGCCGAGGGGTTCAACGAGCCCGCTCCCCTCTTCGTCACCGCCTTGCGCAAGGTGGAAGGGTTAAGGCCCGGCCCCGTTCCCCATAGCTTTGTCTTTGAGGGTCCCAAAACCGACTTTTCGGCGTTAGGCCTCCAGCCGCAAAACCCCGCCTCCCTCTTCGCCGCCCAGCTTTTGGAGGCGCAGAGGGGGGAGAAGGTCCTGGACCTCTGCGGCGGGGCGGGGCTGAAGGCCTTCTATTGGGCGAGCCAGGGGGCGGAGGTGGTTTCCTACGACCTCAACCCCAAGCGGCAGGAGGCGGGCAGGCGCACGGCGGAGAAGCTCGGCCTAAAGGTGGCCTACCGCACCCAGGACCTCACCCTTCCCATCCCCGAGCGGGCGAAGAAGGTGCTTTTGGACGCCCCTTGCACCGGCACGGGCACCTTCCGCGCCCACCCCGAACGCCGCTACCGCCTCGCCCCGGAGGACCCGGCCCGCATGGCCGAGCTCCAGCGAAGGCTTTTGGAAACCGCCGCCTCCGCCACGGAGGAGGGAGGGGTGCTGGTCTACGCGGTCTGCTCCTTGACGGAGGAGGAGGGGGAAGGGGTGGCGCGGTCCTTTTTGGCGGGGCACCCCGAGTTCCGCCCCGAGCCCATTGCCTGTCCTTTGCCGGTGCTTCGGGAAGGCCTTGGCGTGTACGTGGCCCCGGAGGGGGGCCTGGACGGGTTTTATTACCTGCGCCTCCGGAAGGTAGACTCTAGGGCATGAGGCTTGCCTTCTTGGGCCTGGGAAAGATGGGCCGGAGCATCCTGAAAGGGGCCCTGGAGCGGGGGTTTCTGCGCCCCGAGGAGGTGGGGGTGGTGGGGCGCACCCGGGAGCGCACGGAAGAGCTGGCGCGCGCCTTTGGCATCAGGCCCCTGAGCCTCAAGGACCTGGCCCAGGCGGAGCGGGTCCTCCTGGCGGTGCAGCCCAGGGACTTTCCCCACCTGGCCCCGGAGATCGCCTTCCCCCAGGTGGGCTATGTTTCCATCATGGCGGGGGTGTCCACCGCGGTCCTCGCCCGCAGGCTGGACTCGAGGCGGGTGGTGCGGGCCATGCCCAACCTGGCGGCGGTGATCGGGGAAAGCTCCACCGCCCTCACGGCCCTGCGCGAGGCCCGGGAGGCGGGGGACCTGGACTTCGCCCGCGCCCTCTTCTCCACCGTGGGGGATGTGTACGAGATCCCCGAGCACCTCTTTGACCCCTTCACCGCCATGTCCGCTTCCGCCCCCGCCTATTTGGCGGTGGTGGCGGAAGCCTTGGCGGACGCCGGGGTGAAGATGGGGATGCCGAGGGGCCTCGCCCTGCGCCTGGCGGCGGAGGCCTTGGCGGCCACGGGGGAACTCCTCAAGACCCGCCACCCCGCACAGCTCAAGGACGAGGTGGCAAGCCCCGGGGGCACCACCATCCACGGCCTTCACGCCCTGGAGGCCCGCGCCCTCCGCGCCGCCTTCTACGAGGCGGTGGAGGCGGCCACCCGGCGGGGGCACGAGCTGGGGGAGGCGGAGTAGGTGCGCTTCCTGGCGCTTCTTCCCCTTTTCCTCCTGGCCTTGGCCCAGGCCTTCCCCCCAGGGGGAGGCCGCTACGCCTACTCCGACAGGACGCTCCAGGAACTCCTCCCGCACCCGGAGGGCTTCCGCCTGCGCTACCGGAAGGAAGGGCGGGTATTCCGGGAAGACCGGCTCCGCCTCGCCCCGGAAGGGGTGTACCTCCTGGGGGTGAGCTTCCCGGAGGGGTATTTCCCCTTTGACCCTCCCCTCCTCCTCTACCCAAACCCCTTGGGTCCGGGGGTGGCCTGGGGGGGAAGCGCCCGCTTCCTTGGGCAACGGGTGGCCCTCTCCGCCCGGGTGGAGGGCGTGGAGGGGGTAAAGGTGAGGGCGGGTGCCTTCAACGCCTACCGGGTGCGGGTGGCCTACACCACGGAAAAAGGGGGCACCGACCTCAAGGAGCTTTACCTGGTGCCGGGCCTCGGGGTGGTGGCCTACCGGGCGGGGCAGGCTTGGGTGGAGCTCCTCCGCTTCACCCCAGGTGCGCCCTGAGGTAGTAGCGGAGGATCTCGCGGTACATGCGCATCCGGTGGAGAAACCCCGGCAGGAGGCCCCGCTTTTCCTCCTTCATCACCTGGCTCACCCCGGGAAGGGGCAGGTAGCGCACCCGCCAGCCCTGGGCCTTGGCGTGGCGGGTGAGGAGGAGTTCCAGGTCGTAGCGGGCCCTTTCCAGGCCCGGCACCTCCCGAAGCGCTTGGGTGGCCAGGGCCCGCTGCCCCGAGAGGAAGGGGGTGAGGCGCATGGCCAGGTCCGTGGAAAGCCGCCCCCCCTGGAAGACCCCCACGGCCATCTCCGCCTCCTTTGCGCGCACAGGGTTTAGGAGGGCATGGAGGTGCTCGGGCTTAAGCCCAAGGAGGTCGGCGTCCAGGAGGACCACGTGGGGGGTCATCACCCGCTTGAGCCCCTCGGCGATGGCCCCGCCCTTGCCCCGGTTCTCGGGGAGGCGCACCACCTCCGCCCCCGCCTCCTCGGCCCTTTGGGCCGTGCCGTCCTTGGAGCCGTCGTCCGCCACCACCACGGGAAAGCCCGCCTCCCGGGCCACCCGCACCACCCGGGCGATGGTGGCCTCCTCGTTGAAGGCGGGGATGAGGACCGTGGCCTCCATCAGCCCCCCAGAAGCCGCCTCAGGTCCTGGAAGGTGACCAGGAGGACGAGGAGGATGAGGAAGAGGAAGCCTAGGTAGTGGACCACCGCCTCCTGCTCGGGGCGGATGCGGAAGAGGCGGGCGAGGGCGAGGAGGAGGATCCGCCCCCCGTCCAGGGCGGGGATGGGGAGGAGGTTGAAGAGGGCCAGGGAGAGGTTGATGGCCGCCGCCAGCTCCACCAGGCGGAAGAGCCCCTCCTGGGCCGCCCGCCCCGTTTCCGCCACGATGCCCACCGGTCCCACGACCCCGCTATTGGGGTTGCCCGAAAGGACCCCGAGGAGCCCTCCCACCAGGGCCCGCACCATCTCGGGGCCGAAGGCCAGGGTGCGGCTGGCCGCCAGGGCAAGCCCCTCCCCAAAGCCCACCTTGCGGTAGGTCACCTCCGGCTGGTAGACGAGCCCAAGCCGCTCCATCCCCGGCTCCCAGGTGAGGGTGAGCTGGACCTCTTCCCCTTGGCGGAGCACGGTGAGGGTGTGGGGGCCTGGGGTCTTGACCTTTTCAATGTCCTGGGGCCTTTGGAAGGGAAGGCCGTCCACGGCGAGGAGGACGTCCTGCGGCTTTAGCCCCGTCCTTTCCGCCAGGCTCCCCGGCACCACCTCCAGGACCACCGCCCGGCCCGTGGCCTCGGGCACCCCTTGGGCGCTGAAGAGGTAGCCGAGAAGCCCCCAGGCCAGGAGCACGTTCATCACCACCCCGGCCACCAGGACGAGGAGCTTCCCGAGGAAGGGGAGGGCGTCGTAGCCCCTGCCCCGCTCCTCGGGGAGGAGGCCTTCAATGTCGGCGTAGCCGCCCAAGGGGATGGCGGAAAGCCGCCACTCGGTGCCGAAGGCCTGCCGCCGCAGGAGGATGGGGCCGAAGCCCACGCTGAAGGCCTTGACCCGTACCCCCTGGAGCCTCGCCGCCAGGTAATGCCCAAGCTCGTGCACGAAAACGCTCACGCCGATGATGAGGAGAAACCAAAGAAGGCTCATGCCCACCTCTTGGCCTCTTCCCGGGCCCAGGCGTCCACGGCGAAGAGGTTCTCCCATGTTAGGGGAAGGGAGGGGGTGGCTTCCAGGACCCGGGCGAGGATCTCCGGGATGCGGGTGAAGGGGATACGGCCCGCCAGGAAGGCCTCTACCGCCACCTCGTCGGCGGCGGAAACCGCCACCTGGGCCACCCCGCCCCGCTTGCCCGCCTCGTAGGCCACCTCCAGGGCGGGGAAGCGGTTCAGGTCGGGCTCCAAGAACTCTAGGACCCCGGGGAGGGGAAGGTCCTTTAGGGGGGTTTCCGCCCGCTCGGGGTAGGTGAGGGCGTACTGGATGAAAAGCCGCATGTCCGTGGGGCCCAGTTCGGCTTTAAGGTTCCCGTCCACGAAGCGCACCAGGCCGTGAACGTAGGCCTGGGGGTGGATGAGGACCTTGATCCTCTCCAGGGGGAAGCGGAAGAGCTCCTTGGCCTCCAGGACCTCGAGGCCCTTGTTAAAAAGGGTGGCCGAGTCCACGGTAACCTTGGGGCCCATCCGCCAACGGGGGTGGTTCAGGGCCATCTCGGGGGTCACCTGGGAGAGGTCCTCGGGGGCTTTTAAGAAAGGCCCTCCGCTGGCGGTGAGGATGAGCTCGGCCACCTCCTCCCGCCTTTCCCCAAGGAGGGCTTGGAAGAGGGCCGAGTGCTCGGAGTCCACGGGGAGGATCTCCGCCCCAGAGGCCTCCACCTCCTGCCAAAGGAGGGGGCCCGCCGCCACCATGGCCTCCTTGTTGGCGAGGGCGATGCGCTTGCCCGTCTGGGCCGCCACCCGGGTGGGGGCGAGGCCGCCGAGGCCCGGGATGGCCGCCACCGCCACCTCCGCCTCCAGGGCGGCCACCTCCTCGGGGGTGCCGAGCTTTAGGCCGGGAAAGCGCGCCCTAAGCTCGGGGTGGAGGCTTTCGTCGGCCGCCACGAGGAGGGGCTTCCACTCGGCGATCTGCTGGGAGAGGATTTCCAGGTTTTTCCCGGCGGCGAGGCCCACCACCCTATAGCCCCGCCAGCGGCAGACCTCCAGGGCCTGCCTCCCGATGGAGCCTGTGGAACCCAGAACGACCACCCGTTTCATGTGAAGAGCACCACCAAAAAGTAGGTGAGGGGGAAGGTGAAGAGGAGGCTGTCTATGCGGTCCAAAAGCCCCCCGTGCCCCGGCAGGAAGCGCCCGGAGTCCTTGACCCCGGCGAAGCGTTTGAGCATGGACTCCGCCAGGTCACCGAGTTGCGCCGCCAAGGAGAGGAGGAGGCTAAAGAGCCATAACTCCAAAAGGCCGAAGGGAAAGACTTCCCGCACCAGGCCCGTGTAGGCAACCAGGGCTAGAAAGCTCACCAAGATGCCCCCAAGGGAGCCCTCGAGGGTTTTCCCAGGACTGATCTCGGGGGCGAGCTTCCGGCGGCCAAAGGCCCGGCCGGCAAAGTAGGCCCCGATGTCCGTGGCAAAGCTGGCCACGATGGGCAGGCTCAGGGTCCAAAGCCCCAGGGTGCCGTCGGGGGTTTCCCGCAGAAGGAGGACGTAGCCTAAGCTCCAGGGCAGGTACAGGAAGGCGAAGAGGGTGAAGACGAAGCGGGTGATGTCCGCCCCCTTGAGGAGCTCGTAGCTGAAGCTCGCCATGAGGAAAAGCCCCAAGGCCACCTCCCGCCAGGGCACCTGGGGGAAGTGCCAGTACAGGACGGGCAAGGAGAAGAGGTAGACCCCCACGCCCCCCACCAGGAGAAGGGGGAGGTTCAGGCGGATGCCCCGCCGGGCCAGCATCTCCTTGAGCTCCAGCGCCCCCAAGAGGAGGACCAGGACCAAGGTGGGCAGGATAAGGGCTACCCCGGCCCAGAGGACGAGGAGGAGAAGGGCCGCCCCCACCAGGGCGGAGACCACCCGGGTGGGGAGGTCCTCGCGTCCCGTCATCCCCCACCCCCAACCCGGGTGGGGGGGCCATCCACCGCTAGCACCCGCACACCGCCCCTTGCCCGGCCTAGCCCAGGATCTCCTGCTCCTTCTTTTCCAAGAGCTCGTCCGCCTTGGCGATGAACTCGTCCGTGATCTTCTGGATTTCCGCCTCGGCCCGCTTGGTGTCGTCCTCGGAGAGGTGGAGGTCCTTGGCGAGCTTCTTTAGCTTTTCCAGGGCCTCACGGCGGATGTTGCGGATGGCTATCCGGCCTTCCTCGGCGTAGTGGCGGGCCGCCTTGACCAGCTCCTTGCGCCTTTCCTCCGTGAGGGGAGGGATGTTGATGTAAAGGGCGTCCCCCTTGTTGGCGGGGTTCAGGCCCAGGTCGGAGTCGCGGATGGCCTTTTCAATGGCCTTTAGGGCGTTTTGGTCCCAGGACTGGACCACCAGGGTCCGGGCATCGGGGGCGGTGACGGTGGCGATCTGGTTGAGGGGGACGTGGGTGCCGTAGTACTCCACCTTGAGGTGGAGGAGCAAGGCGGGGTTGGCCCGCCCCGAGCGCAGGCCCGCCAGGTTGTGCTCCAGGGCCTCGAGGCTCTTTTGCATGTGGCTTCGGGTTTCCGCGTAGAGCTCCTTCAGGGTCATGGCGCCTCCTTTCTAGGCGTGGATCAGGGTGCCCACCTTTTCCCCTTGGATAATACCCACCAGGGCTCCCGGCTTGAAGATGTCAAAGACCACGATGGGAAGCCCCGCCTCCATGCACAGGGTGATGGCGGTGGTGTCCATCACCTGGAGGCCGCGGTTGAGCACCTCCAGGTAGGTGAGCTCGTCAAAGCGCACGGCGTTCGGGTTCTTCCTTGGGTCATCGGAGTAGACCCCGTCCACCTTGTTCTTGGCCATGAGGACCACCTCGGCCCCCACTTCCAAAGCCCTCAAGGCGGCGGCGGTGTCGGTGGAGAAGAAGGGGTTGCCCGTGCCGCCCCCGAAGATGACGATGCGCTCCTTCTCCAGGTGCCTTAGGGCGCGGCGGCGGATGTAGGGCTCTGCCACCTGGGTGATGGTGAGGGCGGTCTGGACCCGGGTGGGGATGCCCAAGGCCTCCAGGGCGTCCTGGAGGGCCAGGGCGTTCATGATGGTGGCCAGCATGCCGATGTAGTCGGCGGTGGCCCGGTCCATCCCCACCCCCTGGCGCGCCCCGCGCCAGAGGTTCCCCGCCCCGATGACGATGGCGAGCTGCACCCCGGTTTCGTAGGCGGCCTTGATCTCCCGGGCCAGGGCCTTGGTGGCCTCGGGCTCTATGCCGAAGCCGTTGGACGTTAAGAACTCGCCGGAAAGCTTGAGGAGGACCCGCTTGTACTTCATGGCTTCAGGAAAAACCGGGGCCCTTCTAAGCGGGGCCCCGGTTTGGCCGCATGGCTTACGCCCCCAGTTCCAAGCGGCAGAAACGCCGCACCACGATGTTCTCCCCGGTCTTGGCGATGGCCTCTTGGATGAGCTCCTTGACCTTGACCTTGTCGTCCTTGACGAAGGGCTGCTCCAGGAGGACCACCTCCTCCAGGTACTTTTTCAGGCGGCCTTCGGCGATCTTCTCGGCGATCTGCTGGGGTTTGCCCTCGTTGAGGGCAGCCTGGATGTAGATCTGCCGCTCCTTCTCCAGCTCCTCGGCGGGGATCTCCTCGGCGGAGATGTAGCGGGGGTTCATCATGGCGATGTGCATAGCCAGGTCCTTGGCCAAGGCCTGGAAGAGCTCGTTGCGGGCCACGAAGTCGGTTTCGCAGTTGAGCTCCACCAGGACGCCCACCCGCTGGTTGTGGTGGATGTAGTGGCCGATGATCCCTTCGCGGGCCTCCCGTTCCGCCTTCTTGGCGGCCTTCATGGCCCCCCGCTCCCTGAGGAGCTGCACCGCCTTTTCCTCGTTCCAGCCGGCGTCCTCGAGGGCCTTCTTGACATCCATCATCCCGGCCCCCGTGGCCTCGCGTAGCTTCTTGATGAGTTCCATCTGGCTCATGCTTCCACCTCGTCCTCGCCGCCGAAGTCCTCCGTGGCGGCTTGTTGGGCCTGGCGCTCCGCCTCCTCCACCAGGGCGTAGGAGGGGGAGGGCTCCACCACCCCGCCCCGGGCCGCAATGATTAGGTCCGCCGCCCGGGAGAGGATGAGCTGGATGGAGCGGATGGCATCGTCATTGCCGGGGATGATGTAGTCCACCAGCTCCGGGTCGGAGTCCGTGTCCGCCAGGGCGATGACGGGGATGAAGAGCTTCCTGGCCTCCCGCACGGCGATGGCTTCCTTGGTGGGGTCCACCACGAAGATGGCGTCGGGCAGGCGCTTGAGGCGGCGGAAGCCCGAGAGGTACTTTTGCAACCTTTCCAGCTCGTGCTTCAGGCGCACCTGCTCCTTCTTGGGGCGCTCCTGGATAGCCTCGGAGGCGAAGAGGGCCTCCAGCTCTTCCAGGCGGTTCACCCGTTGGGCGATGGTCTTGAAGTTGGTGAGCATCCCGCCCAGCCAGCGCTGGTTCACGTAGGGCATTCCCGCCCGGTCCGCCTCCATGCGCACGATGTCCTGGGCCTGCTTCTTGGTGCCCACAAAGAGCACCGTGCCGCCCCGCATGGCCAGGTCCTCGAGGAAGCGGAAGGTGCGCTCCAGCTCCACCATGGTCTTTTGCAGGTCAATGATGTGGATGCCGTTGCGCTCCGCATAGATATAGCGGGCGAACTTGGGGTTCCAACGCTTGCGCTCGTGGCCGAAGTGCACCCCGGCTTCCAGAAGCTCCTTCACGCTGATGTTTACAGGCATATTCCTCCCGTTCGGGGAAGGTTGGGCTTGGCGTTTCCCGTGCACCGGCCTCTTTCCCGCAGGACCTTCCCCTGCCTGGCGGGCTGGCCCGGCACACCTCTCCGATTATAGGGGGCCTTTCCCCTTTGCGTAAGCCCCCCCTTTGGGCTATACTCCCTAGGGCGTGGGGCGGTAGCTCAGAGGGAGAGCACCCGCCTTGCAAGCGGGAGGTCAGGGGTTCAAATCCCCTCCGCTCCACCAGGTGTAAGGGCCGGGAAACCGGCCCCTTTTCTTATGATGGCCCTATGGCTCCACGGCTCCTCTTTCTGGGGGCGGGAAACCGGGGCTTCGCCTACGCGCGCCACGCCGCCGCCTTGGGGGCGAAGGTGGTGGGGGTGGCCGAGCCCCAGGTAGAGCGGCGGGAAGCCTTTCGGAAGGGCTTTGGCGCCACGCAGGCCTTTTCGGACTGGCGGGAAGTCCTGGACGCCCCCCTCTTGGGTGAGGCCGCCGTTGTGGCCCTTCCCGACCGCCTGCACAAGGAAGCGGCGGTGGCCCTTATGGAAAAGGGCTACCACCTCCTCTTGGAAAAGCCCATCGCCCCCACCTGGGCCGAGGTGGAGGAGGTGGCAAAGGCCAAGGCCAGAACAGGCCGCCTGGTGGCCGTGGCCCACGTCCTCCGTTACACCCCTTACGCCCAAGCCCTGAAGGCCCTGCTCCGGGAAGGGGCCATCGGGGAGGTGGTGTCGGCGCAACACCTGGAGCCCGTGGGCCACTGGCACTACGCCCACAGCTACGTGCGGGGGAACTGGCGGAAGGAGGCGGAGTCCAGCTTCTTCCTCCTGGCCAAGAGCGTGCACGACCTGGACTGGCTCCTCTTCCTAATGCCGGGGGAGGTGAGGCGGGTTTCCTCCTTCGGGGGCCTTTACCACTTCCGGCCGGAGCGCCGGCCTGAGGGGGCGGCGGAGCGGTGCCTGGCCTGCCCGGAAGGGGTGGAACGCACCTGCCCTTTCTCCGCCAAGCGCATTTACCTAGAGGCCTTTGACCGGGGGGAGAGGGGCTGGCCCTTGGACGTGGTGGCCTTTCCCCTGACCCGGGAGAACCTCCTTCGGGCCCTGGAGGAAGGCCCCTACGGGGAGTGCGTGTATCTGGGGAAGAACGACGTGGCGGACCACCAGGTGGTGGCCCTGGAGTACCGGGACGGGAGGACGGCGAGCTTTCACACGGAGGGGCTATCGCGGATGCGGTTCCGGGAGACGCGGCTTTTCGGCACGGAGGGGGAGCTTTACGGGGATGGGCGGTACCTGCGCCTTTTTCACTTCGTGAAAGGGGAGCGGGTGATGGACCTAGCGTCGGAGCGGGAAGGCTCGGTGCGCACGGGGCACGGGGGTGGGGACCTTGGGCTCGTGCGGGCTTTTTTGCAGGGGGTGGCCCGGGAGGACGAAGGATTTTTGGAGCCCTTTGCCGAAGCGGTCTACGCCCACCGCCTGGCCTTTTGGGCCGAGGAGGGGCGGCGCCTGGGGCGGGTCATGGAAACGAAAGGCCCCTAGCCAAGGGGCCAGGGGCTTGGGGTTGGCGGAGAGGGCGGGATTCGAACCCGCGAGGCAGGTTTAAGCCCGCCTACACGATTTCCAGTCGTGTCCCTTCAGCCACTCGGGCACCTCTCCAAGTGCCGACCTTGAGTCTACCAAGGCCCATTCCCATCGTCAAGTAATCTGAAGGCGTGCGGGTGGTGGTGGCCCACGAGAACCTGGACTTTGACGCCTTGGGCTCCATGGTCCTGGCAGGGAAGCTTTTCCCGGGGAGCCTCCTCGCCCTGGTGGGGGGCCTCGAGGGGCCCCTGAAGGACCTCGCCCCCCTTTTGGAGGACCGGCTGGACCTGGTGCCCGCGAGCGAGATCCCCTTGGACAAGGTGTCCGAGGTGGTCCTGGTGGACAACGCCCGCCCCGAGCGCATCGGTCCCTTTAAGGCCCTGGTGGGAAAGGTACCCTTCCTCGTCTTTGACCACCACCCCAAGGCCCCGGGGGACGTGCCCGCCGTGGGGGGGAGGGTGGCGGCGGTGGGGGCCACGGTGAGCCTGCTCCTGCCCCTCCTAGTGGAACGGGGGCTTGGCCTCGCCCCCTTGGAGGCCACCTTGGCCTACGCGGGGGTGTGGGAGGACACCGGGGGGTTTAGCTTCCCCTCCACCACCGCCCAGGATTTGGAGGCGGGCCGGCTTCTCCTGGAGATGGGGGCGGAGGCCTGGCGGGTGCGGGAGTGGGTCAGGCCCCACCTTTCCGACGAGGCCCGGAGCGTTTTGAGGGCGCTCCTGAGGAGCGCCCGGGTGGTGGAGCGGGAGGGCTTCCGCCTTCTCCTCGCCGAGGCCAAGGAGGAAGGGTACGTGCCTGCCCTTGCCCCGCTAGCCCACACCCTCTTGGACCTCCACGAGGCGGACGGGGTGCTCTTGGTGCTCCGGCTGGGGAAGGAAACCCTCCTCATCGCCCGGAGCAAGGCCCGGCTGGACGTGGCCCGTTGGCTTGGGGAGGTGGGGGGCGGGGGGCATCCTAGGGCGGCCTTCGCCCGGGTGCGGGGGGTGAAGGGGGCGGTGGGGCGCCTCCTCCAGAGCCTTTCCCGCCACCTGGAGCCCGAGCCCACCCTGGGCGAGGCCATGACGGCGCCCGTGGAAACCCTGGCCCCCACCTCGGTGCGGGAGGCCCTCCGCATTCTGGAGGAAAGGGGCTACGGGGCCATGCCGGTGGTGGTGCCCGAGGGGGAAGGGGTGAGGGTCTTGGGCCTGGCCCGACGGCGGGACCTGAAGAAGGCGGAGCGGCTTGGCCTGGGGGACCACCCCGTGGAAGGGTTTTTGGCCCGGGCGGTGGTCCTCCCCCCGAGGACGCCCCTTTCGCAGGTGGAGCCTTACCTGAAGGAAGGGGGAGGGCGGGTGTTGGTGGGCGAACGGATGGGGGAAGGGTGGCGGCTTCTTGGCATCTTCACCCGCACGGACCTCTACCGGAGGCGGCCCTCTGGGGAAAAGCCCCTGGGGGAGAGGATTCTGGAGGCCCTTCCCGAGGGGGCGCGGCGGGTCCTCGAGGCTTTGCGGGAGGCCTTTCCCCAAGGGGTCTACCTGGTGGGCGGGGCGGTGCGGGATGCCCTTCTGCTGCGCTCGGGGCCGGATATAGACCTGGTCCTGGAGCCGGGGGTCCGGGTGGAGGCGGTGGCCCGCTTCTTGGTGGAGCGGTTTGGGGGTAGCTTCTCCCTCCACTACGCCTTTGGCACCGGGCGGGTGCGGCTTCCCTTTGGCCTCGTGGTGGACCTGGCGGAAAGCCGGGAGGAGGTCTACCCCTTCCCCGGGGCGCTTCCCAAGGTGCGCCCGGCCCCCATCGCCAAGGACCTGGAGAGGCGGGACTATACCGTGAACGCCATGGCCCTCTCCTTGGCCACCCGGGAGCTTTTGGACCCCTACGGGGGGCTGAAGGACCTCGAGGCCCGCCTCCTCCGCCCCCTCCACCCCCTTTCCTTCGTGGAGGACCCAAGCCGCATCGTCCGCGGGGCGCGCCTTGCGGCCCGGCTTTCCTTCCGCTTTGCCGAGGAGGCCCTAAAGGCCCTTCCCCCGGCCCTTCTCCCCGAGGTCTTGAAGACCGCGAGCCAAAGCCGCCTGAGGGACGAGCTTCTCCTAACCTTGGAGGAGGACACCTTTTACCAGGCCCTGGCCCTCTTGGAGGAGCTAGGCGCCCTCAGGCCCCTCTACGGCCTAACCCTTCCGCCCAAGGAGCCCTTCGCCCGGCTCGGGCTTCCTGAGGGGCCCCACCCCGAGCGCCTCCTGGTGGAGGCAAGGCTCGTGGTCCTCCTCTTCTTTCAGGAAGACCCCTTGGCCCGGGCCCAGGCCCTCTGGCTTTCCCGGAGGCTGCGGGAGGGGCTTGCGCTCCTCCTGCGGGTTCGGCGGGGGGAGAAGGTGGAGCGGGAAGCCTTGGCCAACGAGCCCTTGCGGAGCGCCTTCCTCGCCCTTTTTCCCGAGCGGGAAGCGTGGCTTTTGGAAAGGCCCAGGACCCTTCGGGGCCGGGACCTTTTGGAGCTTGGCCTAAAGCCGGGGCCTAAGGTGGGGGAGATCCTGCGCCGGGTGGCGGAGGCCCGGGCCCGGGGCGAGGTGAAGACCTTTGAGGAGGAGCTGGCCCTGGCCCGTAGACTGATAGGGGATGGGACTCTTTCCGCTCCTTAACGATCCGCCCGTTTTCGTTTTGGCCTTCCTCCTGGGGGCCTTGGGCCTCATGCTCCACAACCTGGCCCAGGCCTGGCTCGCCGACCGCTACGGGGAGGTGGCGCCTAGGCGCTATGGCTTCCTCTCCCTGGACCCCAGGGTCCACCTGGAGCCCCTGGGGCTCGTCCTGCTCGTCCTCCTGGGCTTTGGCTGGCCCCGCTTCGTGCCCACAGGGCTTCCCGGGCGGAAGGGCGCCTTGGTGGCCCTCATGGGGCCTTTGGGCTTCTTTGGGGCCGCTTTCCTTTATGGGCTGCTTGCCCGCTTCCTCCCTTACCCCTTTGGCGAGGGGTTGTTGGTGGCCCAGGACCTCATGCTCCTCCACGCCACCATCTACCTCTTCCCCGTGCCCCCCTTGGACGGGGCCAAGGCGCTTTACGCCGTGGGCGGGCGGGAGGCCCAAAGGTTTTTGGACCAGCTGGCGGGCTATGGCCCCATCGGGTTCATCCTCATCTTCTTGGTCCTCTCCTACACCGGGGTGACGGGGGCGGCGGTCCAGGGGCTTAGCGGGCTCCTTGGGGCCCTGTACCGTCTATTGGGCCTATGATCGCCCTTATCCAACAAGACCCCTTGGCCTTCCTGCTGGCCTTCGCCGCCTTGCTCTTTAGCCTTTCCCTCCACGAGTGGGGGCACGCCTACGCCGCCTTCCGCTTTGGGGACGGTACCGCCAAGCGGCTTGGCCGCCTCACCCTGAACCCCCTAAAGCACCTGGACCCCTTGGGCACGGCGCTCCTCCTCCTGGTGGGCTTTGGCTGGGCAAAACCGGTGCCCGTCAACCCCTTGGCCTTCCGCACCTACCGGCTGGGCCTTTTCGCCGTTTCGGTGGCGGGGATTGTCCTGAACCTCCTCCTCGCCGTTCTCTTCGCCCTGCTCGTGCGGGGGCTTTTCGCCTTTGACCCCTGGGCCGTGGCCCTGGCCTTCCGGGGGGAAGGGGGGGGCCTGGTGGGGGTCTTGGCGCTGGCCTTTTTCTACGCCAGCTCCGTCAACCTGGTCCTGGCGGTTTTTAACCTGCTTCCCATCCCTCCCCTGGATGGCTCCAAAATCCTGCAAAGCCTCCTGCCCCTTTCCTGGCATCCCCTCCTTTGGCGGCTGGAGGGGTACGCCTGGCTTTCCTTTCTCCTCCTCCTCACCGTGCTCCGGGGGCCGGTGCAGGAGGTGCTGCGCTTTGCCCGCAGGGTGTTTTTCGGCTTTTTCTTTGGCTAGACTTTTCCCATGCGGACCCTAAGCCTGGTCCTGGCGGTTTTGGCCCTGCTCCTCCTCCTGCCTGCTCTTTTTCCCCTCATGGGCTGGCTCAACTGGATGGTCCTCCCCTTGGCCCTCCTGGGGGCGGGGCTTGGGGTGCTCTCGGGGGAGGACAGGGCGTTCAAGCTCGGGCTATTGGTGATGGCGGTTTCCGCCCTGCGCCTCCTCTTGGGCGGGGGCCTCCTCTAGCCAGGCGCGGAGGACCTTTAGGTTCCAGGCGTCCTCCTCGAGGCCCCTTGGGGTTTCCAGCACGAAAAGGCGGCCTTCTAGCCGGGGGTCCAGGAGGACCCCTTTGAGCCCCTCGCCGATTTCCCCCTGGAGGAGGTGGGCGTGGTGGTCTATGCGGCTTCCCAGACCCCCCACCGAGTCGTTCAGGTGGACCACGGGCACCCGCTCCAGGCCCACCGCCTGGTCCAGGGCGGTGAGGACCCCTGCGGGGTCCTCCTTCACGCCGTACCCGGCGGCGAAGGCGTGGCAGGTGTCCAGGCAGACGCCCATGGGGGTATCGGCGACGAGCCAGGCGAGCTCTTCAAAGCGCGCCCCCACCTTTTCCCCACCCCCAGCGGTGTTCTCCAGGAGGAGGGTGGGGCGGTCCTTGACCCCGGCCAGGCGGAGGGCCCTAAGCGCCCCTTCCTTCACCCGCTTGGGGTCCCCGGAGCCGGGGTGGACCACCACGTACTCAATTCCCAGGAGGCGGGCCTTTTCCAGGTCGTCCGCCAGGCTCATCACGCTCTTCTCCCATAGCTCCCCCTCGGCCCCCAGGTTCACGAGGTAAGAGGCGTGGATCACGGCGGGGAGGTCCGCCATCTCCTTGAGGGCCCGGAAGGCCTCCACCTCGCTTGGGGAGAGGGTGCGGGTCTTCCAGCTCCTCGGGCTTTTGGCGAAGATCTGGAAGCAGGAAAGGCCCAAGGCCATGGCCTCCTCCACCGCCCCCGCCGCCCCCTTTTTCCCGGCGATGGAGAGGTGGAAGCCGTAGCGCCTCACGGGAGCACCTCCAGCCTCACCCGGGTGGCGGAGAGGGCCCCGATGGCCTTGGCGGCGGCGTAGGAGAGGTCTATGATGTACCGGCCCCCAAAGGGTCCCCGGTCGTTGATGCGCACCACCACGCTCCGCCCGTTTTTGAGGTTGGTCACCCGCACCCGGGTGCCGAAGGGGAGGCTCGGGTGGGCGGCGGTGAGGGCGTGCATATCGTAGATTTCGCCGCTGGCCGTACGCTTGCCGTGGAAGCCGGGGCCGTACCAGACGGCGAGGCCCTCTTGGTAGGGGCGGCCGGCGGGGGGGTTTTCCTTTGGGCTTATCCGTAGCACCTCTCCGGGCCGGATGAGGTCCGAGGTGAGGCCGTTTAGGCGCTTAAGCTCCGCCACGCTCAGGCCGTGGACCTTGGCGATGCGGAAGAGGGTGTCCCCCCGTTTCACGGTGTAGGTCTGGGCCAGGGCGGGGAGGAGGAGGAAGCAGAGGAAGAGGAAGCGCATTCACACCTCCTGCCAGCCTCGAGGAAAGCGGGAGAGGAGCTCAAAGCCGTCCTCCGTGATGAGGACGAGCTCTTCTATCCGCACCCCACCCAGCCCCGGGAGGTAGACCCCGGGCTCCACCGTGACCACCATGCCAGGTTCCAGAACGTCCTCGGTGTATGGGGAGAGGCTAGGCCCTTCGTGCACGGCAAGCCCCACCCCGTGGCCCAGGGAGTGGACGAAGTAGCGGTCTAGGCCATACCGCCCGAGCTCCTCCCGGGCGAGGGCGTCCACCTCCTTGCCGGTGCGGCCGGGCCTTAGGGCCTCCAGGGCCCTTTCCAGGGCAGCGAGCACCGCCTGGAAAGCGGTTTTGAGCTCGCCCTCCACCTGGCCCAGGGCGAAGGTGCGGGTCATGTCCGAGTGGTACCCCGCCACCTTGGCCCCGAGGTCCAGGGTGACGAGCTCCCCCGCCCTTAGGGGCTTTTCCGAGGCCCCGGCGTGGGGAAGGGCCCCCCGTACCCCCGAGGCCACGATGGGGGGGAAGGCCACGCCCTCCGCTCCCCGCCTTCTCAGGAAAAACTCCAGCTCAAAGGCCACCTCTCGCTCCGCCGTCCCTGGCTTTAAGAGGGAGAGGGCGTGGGCCAAGGCCTCTTCCGCCAAGGCCTGGGCCTTGCGGATGGCCGCCACCTCCTCGGGGGTTTTCTTAAGGCGGAGGCGCTCCACCACCCCCTTGGTGGGCACCCACTCCGCCGGGGAGAGCTCCCTCAGGCGTTCCAGGGCGGCGTAGGGAAGGTGTTCCGCCTCAAAGCCCACCCGGCCCCTTAGGCCCTGGAAAAGCCCCTCCTTTTCCTCCCGCCGGAGGACCTTGGCGGGGATGCGGCTTTCCCGTTCGGCCTCGGGGTAGCGGGGGTCGGTGAGGAGGAAGGCCCCTTCGTGGCTGAGGAGGACCTGGGCGTCTTCCGGGTGGGGGAAGCCCGAGAGGTAGCGGACGTTCTCCGGGCGGGTGATGTAGAGGGCGTCAAGCCCTAGGGGCTCTAGGAGGTTCCTTAGGTCCTGCACGGGGGTACTATACCACCTTCCCCTAGCCGCACGCCCCCGTAACGGGCGGCCACGGGGGCCACCGGGCAGGAAAGGGCGAGGGCGCCCCCCGGCCCCAAGGCCCAGGACGCCCTCCCTTTCGCGCAGGAGCCCTTTGCGGGCGGGTTTGCCCCTGGCCTCAGCCTAGCCGCTCCAGGCTAAAGCGCGCCCTGCCCTCCTCGTCCGCCACCTCCGTGGTGTACCCGGGGAAAAGCCCCTCGCCGAAGGCCCGGGCCAGGACCTCCTCGGCGATCCAGGCCCCGTGGCGCTCTAAAGCCTCCCGGTAGGGGCCTTCCGCCTCGTAGCCCACGCGGATGCGGTCGGAGACCTTTAGGCCCATCTCCTTGCGGGCCTGCTGCAGGTGGCGGATGAGGTCGCGGGCGAGGCCTTCCAGGCGAAGCGCCTCCGTGACCTCCACCTTGAGCGCCGCCACGTACCCCTCCTTCTCCAAGGCCTCGTACCCCTCGGGGGCCTTCGCCTCCAGGAGGACCTCCTCGGGCAGGAGGGTGAGGGTTTCCCCCGCCACCTCCAGGGGGATGGGCTCGCCCCTTAAGGCCAGGGCCGCCACCCGCTCCCCTTCCCGCTCCAGGGCCTCCCGGATCTGGGGGACGAGCCTGCCGTACTTGGGGCCTAGGGCCTTGAGGTTCGGGAGGACGCGGTAGGTGAGGACCTCCTCCCCCGGCTCCAGCACCCGCACCTCCTTGACGTTGAGCTCCTCGGCGATTTCCTCGGCAAAGTGCTTAAGGCCCTCCCGCTCCACGGGGGTGGGGGCGGTGGCGAGGAGGAGGGGAAGGGGTGTCCGGGTCTTCACCCCGCTTCTCGCCCGGGCTGCCCGGGCGAGCTCCACCACCCGGATGACCGCCCGCATCTTGGCCACCAGCTCCCGGTCCCAAAGGGCCTCCTCCACCGGCGGCCAGTCCGTGAGGTGGACGCTCTCCTCCGCCTTAGGGTCCACGCTTCGGGCCAGGTTCTGCCAGAGGACCTCGGCGAGGTAGGGGGTGAAGGGGGCGGAGAGCTTGGCCACGGTGAGGAGGGCCTCGTAGAGGGTGGCGTAGGCCGCTTCCCGGTCCAGGGCGTCCTCGTTTTTCCAGAAGCGGCGCCGGTTCCGGCGCACGTACCACTGGGAGAGGTCTTCCACCACGAAGTCCCGGATGGCCCGGCTAGAGGTGGTGGGGTCGTAGGCCTCGAGGGCCTCCGTCACCCGGTGCTTGAGCTCCTGGAGCCGGGCCAAGAGCCAGCGGTCCATCTCGGGACGGGCCGCAGGCGGGGGTGGGTTCCTGAGGTCCGGGCGGTCCAGGTTGGCGTAGGTGACGAAGAAGCTATACACGTTCCAAAGGGTGAGGAAGTAGTCCCTGACCGTTTCCCGCACCAGGTTGGGGCCGAAGCGCCGATCGGCCTCGGGCGGGGCGGAAACGTAGATGTACCACCTAAGGGCATCGGCCCCGAACTCCCTCAGAATGTCCCAGGGGTCCACCACGTTCCCCTTGGACTTGGACATCTTCTGCCCTTTCTCGTCCAGGATGAGGCCGTGGCAGATGACGTTCCTGAAGGCGATGGAGCCGAAGAGCATGACCCCTAGTTGGTGGAGGGAGTTGAACCAGCCCCGGGTCTGGTCAATGCCCTCGGAGATGAAGTCGGCGGGGAAGCTTTCCCTAAACTCCTCCTGGCGCTCAAAGGGGTAGTGCAAGGAGGCGAAGGGCATGGCCCCGGAGTCGTACCAAACGTCAATCACGTAGGGAACCCGCCGCATGGTCCCCCCGCAGGCGCACCGAAGTTCCACCCGGTCCACGTGGGGCCGGTGGGGGTCAAAGGGCTCGGGGAGGGGGGCCGTGGCCCTCTCCTTGAGCTCCTGGAAGCTCCCGATGGCCTCCTCCTTGCCGCAGGTCTGGCAGACCCAGATGGGCAGGGGCGTGCCCCAGTAGCGGTTGCGGCTTAGGGCCCAGTCCACCAGGTTCCTGAGCCACTCCCCGTACCGCCCCTCCTTGATGTGGGGGGGCACCCAGTGGATCTCCTGGTTTTTCTTGAGGAGCTCCTCCTTGAAAAGGGTGTTGCGGATGAACCAGGTTTCCGTGGCGTAGTACATGAGGGGGGTGGAGCAGCGCCAGCAGTGGGGGTAGTTGTGCAGGTAGGGCTCCTCCCTAAAGAGAAGGCCCCGCCCCCTTAGGTCCTTGAGGATGGCCCGGTTGGCCTCGCGGAAGAAGAGGCCTTGGAAAGGCTCCACAAGGAGCTTCCCCTCCTCGTCCACGGTCTTGAGGAGGGGGAGGCCGTAGGCCCTGGCCGTTTCCAGGTCCTCGGCGCCGAAGGCGGGGGCTTGGTGGACGATGCCCGTGCCGTCCTCCCGGCTCACGTACTCCGCCAAGACCACGAAGTAGCCCTTGTCCACCCCTTGGGGATAAGGGGGGGTGTAGGCCAGGCCCTCCAGCTCCTTGCCCAGGAAGGTTTTGCGGATGGGGGTTTCCTCCCCGAGGAGCTTCCGGCCCAGGCCTTCTTCCAAAATCAGGACCTCTTCCCCCAGCTGGAAAGCGGCGTAGGTGAACTGGGGGTGGACCGCCGCCGCCACGTTCCCGGGCAGGGTCCAGGGCGTGGTGGTCCAGACGAGGAGGCTTCCTTGGGAAAGCCCAAGCCGGGAGGGCTCCTTGAGGGGCAGGCGCACGTAGACCGAGGGGTCTTGGATCTCCTTGTAGCCCAGGGCCACCTCGTGGGAGGAAAGGGGGGTGCCGCAGCGGGGGCAGTAGGGCACCACCTTGTGGTCCCGGTAGAGGAGGCCCCGGTCAAAGAGGTTCTTCAGGCTCCACCAGATGCTCTCAATGTAGGTGGGCTGGAGGGTGGCGTAGGCGTCCTTCAGGTCCACCCAGTAGGCGATGCGCTCGGTGAAGGCCTCCCACTCCTTCTCGTAGGTGAAGACGGATTCCCGGCAGGCCTGGTTGAAGCGTTCTATGCCGTAGGCCTCAATCTCCCGCTTGCTCTTGAGGCCCAGCTTCTTCTCCACCTCCAGCTCCACGGGAAGCCCGTGGGTATCCCAGCCCGCCCGGCGGGGCACGTAGTAGCCCCGCATGGTCTTGTACCGGGGGAAGAGGTCCTTGTAGCTCCGGGCCTGGGCGTGGCCCACGTGGGGCATGCCGTTGGCGGTGGGGGGGCCTTCGTACACGGTGTAGCGGGGCCCTCCTTTGCGTTTCTCCACGCTCTTTTCAAAAATCTTTTCCCGCTTCCAGAAGGCCAAAACCTCCTCTTCCAGCGCCGGAAAGTTGGGTTCGCCCACTTCCTTGAACATGCCCACCTCCTAAAAAGACGCCCGCGCCCTAAGGCGCGGACGAAAGCGCTAAGGCTTCCGCGGTACCACCGCGCTTCCTGAGGAAATCCTCAGGCCCTCGTTTGGGCGCTGTCACGGGCGCCACCCGGCGGGCATTACTCGGGACGTGCCCTTTCCTCCCGCGGCTCCGGGGCGATCTTCCCGCCTTCCCGCACCACCGGGCTCCCACCGTCCCCGGCTCGCTTGGGGCTATTGGGAAGGGGTACTCTCCCCATCCTCGCCTTTACAACCTGTGCCCCCTGGGGTAAAATCCCCCGTTGGCGGCTAAGGCCATGCTAGCAGCCTTTCCCCTCCCTTGACAACGCCCCGAAGAGGTCTGCTAGACTCAGGCTAAGCCGGTTCCTTTCCCGCACACAAGGAGTGCGCCATGGAGCTTTACCTAGACACCGCCAATCTGGAGGAGATACGGGAGATTGCCGCCTGGGGGGTCCTCTCGGGGGTCACCACCAATCCCACCTTGGTGGCCAAGGAGTTCGCCCAACGGGGGGAGCGCCTGAGCGAGGAGGGCTTGGTCCAGCACCTTCGCGCCGTGGCCGAGGCGGCAGGAGGCCCGGTTTCCGCCGAGGTAACGGCCCTGGAGGCGGAGGCCATGGTGGCGGAGGGTAGGCGCCTGGCCGCCATCCATCCCAACATCGTGGTCAAGCTTCCCACCACCGAGGAGGGCCTTAAGGCCTGCAAGCGGCTTGCTGCTGAGGGTGTTCCGGTGAACATGACCCTCATCTTCTCCGCCAACCAGGCCCTTCTGGCGGCGCGGGCTGGGGCAACCTACGTGAGCCCTTTCCTGGGCCGGGTGGACGACATTTCCTGGGACGGGGGGGAGCTCTTGCGGGAGATCGTGGAGATGATCCAGGTGCAGGACCTGCCCGTAAAGGTCATCGCCGCCTCCATCCGCCATCCCCGGCACGTGACGGAAGCCGCCCTTCTCGGGGCGGACATCGCCACCATGCCCCACGCCGTGTTCAAGCAGCTTCTCAAGCACCCCCTCACGGAGATCGGCCTCAAGCGCTTTATGGAGGACTGGGAGAAGGTTAAACCATGAGGAGAAAAGCGGAAACCCCCGATACCCCCCTTACCTACCAGGAGCTTTCCAGCAAGATCCTGCCGGAACTCCACCTCCTGGCCCAGGAGGCGGGGATTGAGAACTACAAGCGCATGAAGAAGGACCAGCTCATCATGGCCCTCTTGGAGCGGCAAACCCAGGGGGAGGGCCTGCAGCTGGTTAAGGGCTACCTGGAGATTAGCCCCGATGGCTACGGCTTCCTGACGGAAAACCTCTACAACCTCGAGTCCCGGGTGGCCATCGTTTCCGCCGGGCTCATCCGTCAGTACGCCCTAAGGAGCGGGGACTACATCGTGGGCCGGGTGCGCCCGCCCCGGGAGAACGAGCGCTACGGCACCCTCCTCAAGGTGGAGGCGGTGAACGACCTGGACCCCGAGGCCGCCAAAAACCGCCCCCGCTTTGACGAGCTCATCCCCCAGTTCCCCGACCGGCAGATCAAGCTGGAGACCACCCCGGACGAGCTTTCCACCCGGGTCATTGACCTCCTCGCCCCCATCGGCCGGGGGCAGCGGGGCCTCATCGTGGCCCCCCCCAAGGCGGGGAAGACCACCCTCCTCAAGAAGATCGCCAACGCCGTTCTCAAGAACGAGCCCGACATCAAGGTTATCGTCCTCCTCATTGACGAGCGCCCGGAGGAGGTCACGGACTTCCGGGAAAGCGTCCAGGGGGCGGAGGTCATCGCCAGCACCTTTGACGAGCCCCCCCAGAACCACATCCGCGTGGCGGAGTTCGTCCACGAGCGGGCCAAGCGCATCGTGGAGGAAGGGGGACACGTGATGATCCTCCTGGACTCCATCACCCGCCTGGCCCGGGCCAACAACCTGGTGACCCCGCCCACGGGGCGGACGCTTTCCGGGGGCTTGGACTCCGCCGCCCTTTACTTCCCCAAGCGCTTCCTGGGAGCGGCGCGGAACATCCGGGGCGGGGGAAGCCTGACCATTCTGGCCACCGCTTTGGTGGAGACGGGAAGCCGCATGGACGACGTGATCTTTGAGGAGTTCAAGGGCACGGGCAACATGGAGCTCCACCTTTCCCGCCGCCTCGAGGAGCGCCGCATCTTCCCGGCCATTGACATCCTGAAATCCGGGACGAGGCGGGAGGAGCTCCTCTTGGGCGAGGAGGTGGTGCACAAGATGTGGCTGCTGCGCAAGGTCTTGGCGGACATGGACCCCGCCGAGGCCATGGAGATGCTCCTCGCCCGGCTTGGGCGCACCAAGAGCAACAAGGAGTTCCTGGCCTCCTTGGCAGCCCGCTAGGCGGTTTTCCCTGGGGGGGCGGGTTTTCCGCCCCCCTAGACCTTTGCCCCTTGCGTTTGGGGGGGTGGGGGTTGGTATAATCCCCGCCGAGGTTAGGGGTTGCTTCTGGAGGTGAACATTGCGGGTATGGGTAGCGTGGTGCCTTCTTGCGGTTCCCGCCTTGGCATTTTCCCATGTGAAGCCCCTTAGTCCCATTCCCCTGCCGGAGGCCCAGGTGGAGGTGGGGCCATCCGTGCGCAAAGGGTGGGTGGTGTACACGGTGAAGGCAGGGGATACCTTGGCGGGGCTTGCCCTTCGCTACGGGGTGGACCCCCGGCACATCATGTGGTCCAGCGGCCTCAAGGACCACCGGCTTCAGGTGGGGCAGAGGCTTCTCATCCCCTTGGTGGGGGTGGAGGAAAGGCCCCCTAGGGTGCCCCCCGGGGTGGAGGTCTACCGGGTGCGGCCGGGGGACACCCTTCAGGGCATCGCCAGCCGCTTTGGCGTGAGCGTCTTGGACCTGGTTTCCGCCAACCCCTCCTTGGAAAGCCTGGACCGGCTCGTGGCGGGGAGCGTGCTTTACGTGCCCAAGGGAGCCAAAGGGCTTCTTCTCACCTTGGGCGAGGGGCAGACCCTGGTGGACCTGGCGGGCCGCTTTGGGCTTTCCCCGGTACAGGTGGCCAAGGCCAACGGGGTGGAGAACCCGGCGGAGCTTAGGCCAGGGGACCTGGTCCTCCTGCCCGGCATCCAGGCCAAGGCCACGTTCCAAAACCTCCTGGCCAAGCAGGAGGCGGAGCGGAGGGCCCGCCTCGAGGCGGAAAGGCGCCGCCAGGAAGAACTAAGGCGTCTGGCGGAGGAAAGGCGCAGGCAGCAGGCGCTTGCCCAAGCCCAGGCCCAACGGCGCCAGGCCCAGGCGGCAAGGCCCCAGGTGCGCCGGGTGAGCTACCAGGAAGGGGGGATGCGCTGGCCCCTTTCCGGTTTCCGCATCACCACCTACTTCGGCCAGCGGGGGGCCTTCCAGCGCTACCACACCGGCATAGACCTGGCGGCCCCTTACGGCACCCCCATCGTGGCCGCCAAGAGCGGCCAGGTGGAGGTGGCGGGCTGGAGCTCGGTGGGCTACGGCTTCCACGTGGTTTTGGACCACGGGGGCGGGGTGGAAACCCTTTACGCCCACATGTCCCGCCTCGCCGTGCGGCCAGGCCAGTGGGTGGAGGCGGGAGAGGTTATCGGCTACGTGGGCTCCACGGGCTGGTCCACCGGCCCCCACCTGCACTTTGAGGTGCGGGTGGGTGGGGTTGCCCGTAACCCCTTAAGCTACCTCCCCTAGGGGGCAAGAAGGGGCCTGGGGGACCCGTCCCCCAGGCTTTGTGCTTTTTGCCGCTTGACCCTGCGGGCGGTAAGCTTGAGGATGGAGGGCGGGATGGAGAAGGGAACCTTCCAGATCAAGACGGGCTTCGCCGAGATGTTCAAGGGCGGGGTGATCATGGACGTGACCACCCCGGAGCAGGCGGTGATCGCCGAGGAGGCGGGGGCGGTGGCGGTGATGGCCCTAGAGCGGGTCCCCGCCGATATCCGCGCCCAAGGGGGCGTGGCCCGCATGTCCGACCCCAAGATCATCAAGGAGATCATGGCCGCCGTGTCCATCCCCGTGATGGCCAAGGTGCGCATCGGGCACTTCGTGGAGGCTATGATTCTCGAGGCCATCGGGGTGGACTTCATTGACGAGTCCGAGGTCCTCACCCCCGCCGACGAGGAGCACCACATTGACAAGTGGAAGTTCAAGGTGCCCTTCGTGAACGGGGCCCGGGACCTGGGGGAGGCGCTTCGCCGCATCGCCGAGGGGGCGGCCATGATCCGCACCAAGGGGGAGGCGGGCACGGGCAACGTGGTGGAGGCGGTGCGCCACGCCCGCACCATGTGGAAGCAGATCCGCTACGTGCAGTCCCTGCGCGAGGACGAGCTCATGGCCTACGCCAAGCAGATCGGGGCCCCCTTGGAGCTGGTGAGGTGGGTCCACCACCACGGCCGCCTTCCCGTGGTGAACTTCGCCGCCGGGGGCATCGCCACCCCGGCCGATGCCGCCTTGATGATGCACCTGGGGATGGATGGGGTCTTCGTGGGAAGCGGCATCTTCAAGTCCGGGGACCCCAAGAAGCGGGCTCGGGCCATCGTGCGGGCGGTAACCCACTACAACGACCCCGAGGTCTTAGCGGAGGTGAGCGAGGACCTGGGCGAGCCCATGGTGGGCATCAACCTGGACCAGCTTAAGGAAGAGGAGCGCCTGGCCAAGCGAGGCTGGTAAGGGAAGCCTGGGGTAAGGCCATGGCCCGGGCGGTCTGTGGGGTTTACGAGATCCACCCTGAGCGGGTGGAGAAGGCGCGCGCGGCCTTGCCCGAGGAGGCGGTGCTGGGGAAAGCCGCCCTCCTCCTTAAGGCTTTGGCCGACCCTACCCGGATGCGCCTTCTTCTGGCTTTGAAGACGGCGGGGGAGCTTTGCGTGTGCGATCTAGCCCTCCTCGCTGGGGTTTCCGTTTCTGCGGTGAGCCATCAGTTCAGGCTTCTGCGCCAGGCAAGGCTGGTGGCCTTCCGGAGAGAGGGAAAGCGGGTCTACTACCGCTTGGCGGACGAGCACGTGGAACGGCTTCTTGAGGGGGCTTTGGAGCACGCGGAAGAGAACACTTGACTAGCTACTCAAATGATGCTACCCTGGGAACATGGATGCTCACAGGGTTCGCGTGTTCCGGGTGGAGGGTTTGGACTGCGCCGACTGCGCCTTAAAGGTGGAGAAAGCCCTTTCCGAGGTGCCTGGAGTGGTGCAGGCCCAGGTCAGCTTTGCCAGCGGTAAGGCGTATCTGCACCTCGAGGTTCCCGGGGCGGAGAAGGAGGCGGAAAGGGTGGTTTCCGCCCTGGGCTACCGTTTGAAGCCTGAAGGGGACACGACCAGGGGTGTTTTGGGACCCTGGCGCTGGGCCTTGGCTTCCGGAGGGCTTCTCCTGGCGGCCTTTTTGGCTTCGCTCTTCCTCCCCGGCCTAGCCCCTTGGGGCTATCGGCTGGCGGCCTTGGTGGGGGTTTTCCCCCTGGCTCGTCGTGCGGTGGCTACGTTCCGGCAAAACCCCTTCAGCATGCAAACCCTGGTTACGCTGGCTACCCTGGGAGCCATGCTCATCGGGGCGGAGGCCGAGGCGGCGCTGGTGGTCTTCCTCTTCCTGGTGGGGGAGGTGCTGGAGGCTTATAGCGTGGCCCAGGCCCGCAGGTCCCTTTACGCCCTTTCCGAGCTTCTTCCCAGGCGGGCCTACCGCCTGAAGGAGGGTGGGGTGGAGGAGGTGCCCCTTAAGGCCTTGAGGGTGGGGGACCTGGTGAGGGTGCCCCCGGGGGAGCGGGTACCGGCCGACGGGGTGGTGGTGTCTGGACAGGCTTCCGTGGAGGAGGCCGCCTTCACCGGGGAGCCCTTGCCTAGGCCCAAGGGGATAGGGGACCGGGTTTACGGGGGCAGTCTGGTGCAGGAGGGGAGCTTGGTGGTAAAGGTGGAGCGCCTTCCCGAGGAGGGCTTCCTGGCGGAGATGGAACGCCTGGCGGAGGAGGCCTTGCTTAAGAAGAGCCAGGTGGAGCGGGTGGTGGATGCCTTTAGCCGCCGCTACACCCCGGCGGTCCTGGCCCTGGCAGGCTTCGTGGCCCTGGTCCTTCCCCTTTTCCGGGGGGATTTCCTGGGGCATGTCTACAAGGCCTTGGGCCTTATCCTCATCGCCTGTCCCTGCGCTCTGGTGGTGTCGGTGCCTGCGGCCATCGCCGCAGGGGTGGGCCGGGGAGCCAGGGCGGGGGTGCTCTTTAAGAGCGGGGCGGCCCTGGAGCGCTTGGCTGGGGTTCGCTACGTGGCTTTGGACAAGACGGGAACCCTGACCCTGGGAAAGCCCACGCTGGTGCGGGTGGTTACCTTTGGGGTTTCGGCGGAGGAGGCCTTGGCCCTGGCGAAGGGGGTGGCGGAGGGTTCCTCCCACCCCTTAGCCCGGGCGGTGCGGGAGGCTTCGGGCCCCAAGGCCTTGCCCTCGGAGGAGCATCGGGCGGTGCCGGGCCTCGGGGCCTTCGCTCGGGTGGAGGGGAAGGAGGTGGGTTTGGTGCGGCCCGAGGCCTGGGACCTGCCCCCGGAAGTAGAGGCCCAGGTGAAGGCCTTGGCGGAGGAAGGCTTCAGCCTTTCCCTCTTGGTTAGGGAGGGGGTTCCCTTGGCCCTCTTGGCCTTCCAGGATACCCCCCGCCTCGAGGCCCGGGAAGTCTTGGCCGAACTGCGCCGACTGGGCCTTAAGCCCCTCCTGCTTACCGGCGACCGGGAGACCTCTGCTTTGGCTTTGGGCACGGCCATAGGGCTTTTTCCTGAGGAAATCCGGGCTGGCCTTTCTCCCGTGGACAAGCTCCGCCTGGTGGAGGAGTTGGCAGGTAGGGGTGGCGTGGCCATGGTGGGGGATGGGGTGAACGACGCCCCAGCCCTGGCCAGGGCCACGGTAGGGCTTGCCGTGGCCGAGGGCACGGAAGCGGCCCTGCAGAGTGCAGACGTGGGGCTTCTGAGCCTTGCCGCCTTGCCCCGGGCCTTCCGGCTAAGCCGCCTGACCCTGGGCGTGGTCCGCCAGAACGTGGCCTTTGCGGTGGGGCTCAAGGGGCTTTTCCTCCTCACCACCCTCATGGGTTACACGGGGCTTTGGACCGCAGTGCTGGCGGACAGTGGAGCACTCGTGTTGGTGACGGCGAACAGCTTGCGCCTCCTGAGGAGCAGAGTATAGTTGACCCATGCCCAGGCGCAGGTATCCCAGGCTTCTGGAGCAGTTCCTTGCGAGTGAGGCCAAGGTGGGGGTGCCCTCCGCTTCCCTTCTGGCGGGGGGCTTCCCTTGACAGGGCGGGAGCCTAAGTCCAGGATGAGGGGCGTGGTTGGCGTTTTGGCCTTACAGGGGGATTTCCGCGAGCACAAGGAGGCGCTTAAGCGCCTGGGGATAGAGGCAAAGGAGGTGCGGAAGAAGGAGCACCTGGAGGGGCTCAAGGCTCTCATCGTGCCTGGCGGGGAGTCCACCACCATCGGCAAGCTGGCCCGGGAATACGGAATCGAGGACGAGGTGCGCAAGCGGGTGGAAGAGGGTTCCCTGGCCCTCTTCGGCACCTGCGCCGGGGCCATCTGGTTGGCCAAGGAGATCGTGGGCTACCCCGAGCAACCCCGTTTGGGGGTGTTGGAGGCATGGGTGGAACGCAACGCCTTTGGCAGGCAGGTGGAAAGCTTTGAGGAGGACCTCGAGGTCCGGGGTTTGGGTCCCTTCCACGGGGTTTTCATTAGAGCCCCAGCCTTCCGCAAATTGGGGGAAGGAGTGGAGGTGCTGGCGGAGCTGAATGGTCTTCCCGTCCTGGTACGCCAGGGCAAGATCCTCGCCAGCGCCTTCCACCCCGAGCTCACCCAGGACCCCAGGCTTCACCGCTACTTCCTGGAGCTGGCAGGCCTCTAGGGCCGCATCCGGGTGTACATCCTGGGGAAGGGGATGGCCTCCCGCACGTGGTTAAGGCCACAGATCCAGGCCACGGTGCGCTCGAGGCCCAATCCGAAACCCGAGTGGGGCACGCTGCCAAAGCGCCTCAGGTCCAGATACCAGTCGTAGACCTCCTCCGGGAGGCCGAACTCCTGGATTTTCCTGCGTAGAAGTTCCAGGTCGTGGATTCTCTGGCTACCCCCGATGATCTCCCCGTAGCCCTCGGGGGCCAGGAGGTCGTTGTTTAGGACCAGCTCCGGGTCCTCGGGGTCGGGTTCCATGTAAAAGGCCTTGATCCGGGCAGGGTAGCGCTCGATGAAGACCGGCCGGTCAAACTGGCGGCTGAGGGCGGCCTCATGGGGGGCGCCGAAGTCCTCCCCGTAGGGCAGGGGCGGCACCTCGGGGTCCTTCTCCGCAAGCTGGTTCACCAGGGCCACCGCCTCCTTATAGGTGAGGCGGGGGTAGTTTCCTTGGGCGGCGGGCTCGAGGGCCTTGGGGTTGCGACCGAGCATCTCCAGCTCCCGGGCGCGCCGGTCCAGCACCCGGGCCACCAGGTAGCTCACCAGCTCCTCCTGGAGGGCCATGTTCTCCTCGTGGGTCATGAAGGCCACCTCGGGCTCCACCATCCAGAATTCCAGAAGGTGGCGCCTGGTCTTGGAGCGCTCGGCGCGGAAGGTGGGGCCGAAGGTGTAGACCTTGGCGTAGGCCAGGGCCCCGGCCTCGGCGTAAAGCTGGCCCGACTGGGAGAGGTAGGCCTTTTCCCCGTCAAAGAGCTCCACCTCAAAGAGCTCCGTGGTCCCCTCCACGGCGCTTGGGGTGAGGATGGGGGCGTCAAAGCGCAGGAAACCCCGTTCGCCAAAGAAGTCGTGGATGGCCCGCTCCAGCTCGTCCCGGATGCGCATCACGGCGAAGGGACGGCGGTGGCGGAGCCAAAGGTGGCGGTGGTCCATGAGGAAGTCAATGCCGTGCTCCTTGGGGCCGATGGGGTACTCCCCTTGGGGCAGGCTCACCACCTCCAGATGCCTCACCATGAGCTCGTACCCGCCTGGGGCCCTCGGATCCTCCCGCACCAGGCCCCAGGCCTTGAGGGCCGTTTCCTGGGGCAGGCGGTCCGCTTGGGTAAAGACGTCCTCGGGCACCTCCCCTTTCACCACCGTGGCCTGGAGGAAGCCGGTGCCATCCCGGAGGACGAGGAAGTGGATCTTGCCCTTGGAGCGCTTCTGGTAGAGCCAGCCCCTGAGCTCCACCTCTTGGTCCTTGTACTGGGCGATCTCGTCAATGAAGACCCGCATACGCCCTGGAGTTTACCCGAGGGCGGCCAGGGCTTCCGCCAGGCCGCAGGCGTCCACGGGGGCCACCACCCGCTTGGCCGCCCGCTTCACGCTTAAGGGGGCGTTCCCCATGGCGATGCCGAGGCCCACCGCCTGGAGGACCTCGAGGTCGTTCTCCCCATCCCCCACCATGGCGCAGGCCGTAAGGTCCAGCCCATAGGCCTCCGCCACCAACCGGGCCCCCGAGAGCTTGCCCACGCCCTTTCGGGTGAGGGAGACGAAGCGCACCCCGGGCATCTTGGGGCTTTCGGCCGTGTGGGCGGCGAGCTCCTCGGGCAGGGCGTCCAAGAGGGCCCCCAAAGGCGCCTCGGGTCCCGCCAGCACCTGGAGGCGCACCAAGGGGCTTTCTAGCCTCAGGAGGTCCGCCCCTTCCGCCTCCACCCCCAAAAGCCTTTGGTGGGCCAAGAGCAAGGGGCTATCCCCTTCCATGAAAAAGCCCCCGTCGGCGGTGTAGCCCTCCAAGGGGAGGGAAAGCCGGCGGGCGAGGCGCACCACCTCCTGGGCCGCCGCCACGGGCAACGCCGCCACGAAGAAGGGCTTCGCCTGGGGCTCGTGGGGGTCTTGGGAAAGGGAGAGGACCACCGCCCCCGACTCAAAGACGTGGAGGCCTTCGGGGTCCAGCCGCTGGGCCAGGCGGAGGGCTTCCCCCCTTCCTGGGCGGCCCGTGAGGAGGGAAAGGCGCAGGCCCCGGGCCTTGGCCGCCTCCACCGCCGGCCAGACGCAGGCAGGCACCCCCTCCTTCCCCACCAAGGTGCCGTCCACGTCCACGAAAACCAGGCGCACCATCAGAGCTCACCCGTGGCCACGATGGCCGCTTCTCCCCCAAGCCGCACGGAAAGGGGTACCCCTGTGGGGCTATACTCCACCTCCACCTCCACCATCCCCGGGTTGCCCAGGCGGTGGCCCTGGTAGATGGAAAGGTGTACCCTCCCTTCCCGCTTGGGCACCACCCCCGCCCGGGCCAAAAGCGCCCCCAAGGCGGCGTTGGCCGAGCCCGTCACCGGGTCCTCGGGGATGCCGAGGAGGGGAGCGAAGTCCCGGGCGTAGAAGCTCCTCGGTCCCATGGGGGCGTAGGCGTGGACCGTGGCCACCTCCAAGCGCCGGGAGACCTCGGCGAGGAGGGCCATGTCCGGCTCCAGGGCGTCCACCACCCCCGGGGCCACCAAGGGGACGAAAAGGCTCCAAAGCCCGGTGTAGGCCACCCCGTAGGGCAGGCCCCGGTGGAGGTAGCGCTCATCGGAGCCCAAGGCCTCTAGGACTTCCTTCAGGACCTGGAAGGGGGGCAGGTCCCGGAACCTCGGGGTAGGCCCCCGCACCCAGGCTTTCTTGGGCTCCCCCGCCTCGTAGGCGACCTCCACCGGGAGGGCTTCCGCCGGGGTGTGGAGGATAAGCCGCTCGCTGCCCTCGGGGGCGAGGCCCAGGCGCACCAGGGCCAGGCCCAAGGCCACGGCGGCGTGGCCGGAAAACTCCACCTCGCCCCCTGGGGTGAAAAAGCGCACGGCGAAGACGTTGCCTTGCCTTTCGGTGACGAAGGCGGTCTCGGGCTCGGAAAGCCTTTTGGCCACCTGGCGCATCTCCTCCCCGCTCATGCCCCGGGCGTCCAGAACGATGGCCACGCGGTTTCCCGCCCCCGGGGTGGGGGCGAAGGCGTCCACCAGAACGTAGGGAATCCTAGCCATGGCGGATCACCATAAGGCCGAGTTCCCGCAGTTGCTCCTCGGGCACGGGGCTCGGGGCCCCGGTCAAGGGGTCCTTGCCCTCCTTGTTCTTGGGGAAGGCGATGACCTCGCGGATGGAGGGGCTACCGGTCATGAGGGCGAGGAGGCGGTCCAAGCCCCAGGCGATGCCCCCGTGGGGCGGGGCGCCGTAGGTGAGGGCCTCGAGGAAAAACCCGAACTTCTCCTTCTGCTCCTCCTCGCCGATGCCCAGGAGGGCGAACATCTTGGCCTGTAGGGCAGGGTCGTGGATGCGGATGGACCCGCCCCCCACCTCCACCCCGTTCAGGACCAGGTCGTAGGCCAGGGCCCGGACCCGGCCCGGTTCCGTGTCCAAAAGGGGCAGGTCCTCGGGGTGGGGGCTCGTGAAGGGGTGGTGCATGTAGGTCCAAGCCCCCCGCTCCTCGTCCCACTCCAGAAGGGGGAAGTCCACCACCCAAAGGAACCGGAAGCCTTCCCGAGGCAGGGCCAGGAGGTCGGCCAGGGCGAGGCGCACCTGCCCCAGGGCCTCCGCCGCCACTTTCCTGCTTGCCGCCACGAAGAGGAGGGTGTCCCCGGGCCTGGCCCCCGTGGCCTGGAGGAGGGCTTCCCGCACGGGGTCCAGGAACTTGGCCACGCTTCCAGAGAAGCCTCCTTCCTCCACCCGGGCGAAGGCCAGCCCCCCCGCCCCGTGGCGCTTGGCCACCGCTTCCAGATCGGCCACCTCCTTCCGGGAAAGGGCCTTGGGGGCGGAAAGGGCCTTCACGCTTTCCGCCTGTCGGAAAAGCTGGAAGGGGCTATCCCGGAAGAGGTGCCCCACCTCCCTTAGCTCCAGCCCAAAGCGCAGGTCGGGCTTGTCCGAACCGTAGCGCTCCATGGCCTCCTGGTAGGTGAGGCGGGGGAAGGGGAGGGGGAGCTCCACGCCCAAGGCCTCGCGGAAGACGTGGGCCATTAGGCGCTCGTTTAGGGCGAGGACGTCCTCCACTTCCACGAAGCTCATCTCCAGGTCCAGCTGGGTGAAGTCGGGCTGGCGGTCGGCGCGCAGGTCCTCGTCCCGGAAGCAGCGGGCGATCTGGAAGTAGCGGTCCAACCCCGCCACCATGAGCATCTGCTTGAAAAGCTGGGGGGACTGGGGCAGGGCGTAGAAGAGGCCCGGTTGGTGGCGGTAGGGGACGAGGAAGTCCCGGGCCCCTTCCGGGGTGCTCTTGGTGAGGAAGGGGGTTTCCACCTGGACGAAGCCCTCCCGGTCCAGGAAGTCCCAGATGGCCTTGATGACCCGGTGGCGCAGGCGCAGGTTTTCCTGCATCCGCTTCCTGCGGAGGTCCAGGTAGCGGTACTTCAGGCGGAGCTCTTCGGAAGCCTCCTTGTCCTCTTCCCCCCGCCAGCCGGCGTCCACGGGAAAGGGCGGGGTTTTGGCCTCGGCCAGGACCTCCAAGGCCTCCAGTTCCACCTCCACACTCCCCGTGGGCAGGCGGGGGTTGGGCTCGGGGCGGAGGCGCACCCGGCCCTTGGCCCGCACCACCCACTCGGAACGCACCCGTTCGGCGATGGCGTAGGCGGGGCTATCCGGATGGGCCACCAGTTGCACCAGGCCTTCCCGGTCCCGGAGGTCCAAAAAGATGAGGCCCCCCAGGTCCCGGCGGCGGTTGACCCAGCCCTCCAGGACCACCTCCTCACCCGCATGCTCTTCCCTAAGGCTTCCGGCGTAGTGGGTGCGGCGCATAATCCCCCCAAGCTTACCAAGTCCTCACGCCAGGGCGGAAAGGAGGAAACCGAGGGCTTCCGCCTGGGGAAGCCGCACCTGTTCCCCGGTGGAAAGGCGCTTCAAGGTCACCTCCCCTGTCCTAAGCTCGTCCTCGCCCAAGAAGCCGGCGAAGGCGGCGTTCCGCTTCAGGGCCTCCTCCACCCCCTTGCCCGGCTTCTTGGCGCCCAGGGCGTACTCCACCCGGAGCCTGGGCCTTAAGCGCTCTGCCAGGTAGAAGGCCTCGGCCACCGCCTCCTCCGTGAGGGGGATGAGGTAAAGGTCGGGGCCCTTTCCCTCGGGGAGGCCAAAGCCCTCCGCCTCGAGGGCCAGGGCCACCCGCTCCACGCCGAAGGCGAAGCCCACCCCCGGCACCCTTGGCCCCCCCAAAAGCTCGGAAAGCCCATCGTACCGCCCCCCACCCCCCAGGGCCGACTGGGCCCCGATCTCCTCGTGGTGCACCTCAAAGGCGGTGCGCACGTAGTAGTCCAGGCCCCGCACCAGGGCGGGCTCCAGGGCGTAGGGCACGCCAAGCCGGTTCAAGTGGCCCTCCACCGCCTTCAGGTGGGCCAAGGCCCCTTCCCCCAGGAAGTCCAGCATGGGCCGCACCTTGAGCTCTCGCAAAAGGGCCTGGTCCTTCTCGTCCTTGGAGTCCAGGATGCGCATGGGGTTGAGGTCAAGCCGCTCCTTGGAGTCCTCGGAAAGCGCATCCCGGTAAGGGGCCAGGACCTCCCGCAGGTAGGCGTTGTACCGGGCCCGGTCCTCCGGGTCCCCCACGGAGGAAAGCTTCACGGAAAGGCGCCTTAGGCCCAGCTCCTTGAGGCTTTCGTAGAGGAGGACGATGGCCTCGGCGTCCAGGATGGGGCTTTCCGAGCCCAGGGCCTCGTAGTTCACCTGGTGGAACTGGCGGTAGCGCCCCTTCTGGGGCCTTTCCGCCCGGAACATGGGGCCCGCCATCCAAAGTCGGACGGGCTGGGGCCACACCTTCATCCCGTGCTCCAAGTAGGCCCGCACCATGGCGGCGGTACCCTCGGGGCGCAGGGTGAGGGAGCGCCCACCCCGGTCCTGGAAGGTGAACATCTCCTTGCGCACGATGTCCGTGGCGGCCCCCACCCCCTTTTCAAAGACCTGGGTTTCCTCAAAGACGGGGGTGATGAGCTCCATGGCCCCCGCCGCCTCGAGGACCCGCCGGGCGGTGGCCACGATGTGCTGGTGGAGCCGAAGCTCCTTGCCGAAAAGGTCCTTGGTGCCCCGGACGGCCATACCCTTCCACTTTACGCGGTAGGGACCTTGGGTGCTATCCTCTTCTCATGACCGGGAAGGGGAGGGGGTTGTTAGCCCTTCTCTACGTCCTCCTGACCCTGGCCGCCTCCACCGGGGTCGCCCTGCAGCTCTACCTCATGCAGGTGCAGAACCCGGGGCTAAGGGCCGACCTCTGCCAGGCCCCCGGGGAAACGGTGGAGGTGGAGCACTCCCCCCTCTGCGGCCTCCAGGTGGCCCCGGGCACCCCGGTGGTGGAAGCGCCCGCCTTGCCCCGCCCCCTCAGGATGGGCTGGGTGCGGCCCCTGGGGGCGCCGGGCTACCCCGCTCCCCTCTCCCAGGCCCTCGTCCCCAGGGCGCCTCCTTTCCCCCAGGCCTAGGCGGGTTTTGGGCCTTAGGACCTTGGGCGGAAAGGAGGGCCAATGCGGGTTGCGGTGTTCACCGATCACCTGGCGCTTTACGCTTTGGTGGCGGAGGCGCTGAGGAAAGCGGGTTGGCAGGTGGTGTGGAAAGGGGAAGAGGGGTTGGTTTTGGCGGATCTGGAGCATCTGGCGAAAGGGGAGGTCATCTTCTGGCCCACCCCTTGGGGCCTGCGGGCCTATGACCCTGGGCGCTACGCTTTCCTCACCCGGCAGGACAGGCCGAGCACCTTGGCAGAGGGGCTTAGGGGCCAGCGGGGCCTTGGCCTTTTGCCGGGGGAAAGGGCGGCGCTTTGGGCCTTGGGCCAGGGAACCAGCCCGGAGGCCAAAGCCCTGGCGGAAGCCTTGGGCCTCCCCTTGCCCCGGGCCCGGTTTTACCTCAAGGGCCTGCGGCGCAAGTTCGGCCTAGACCTCCCGGGCCTCCTCCGCCTCGCCCGGCATCAGGTGCAGGTAGCGGGGCTTCAGGGCCACCCGGATCCGCTCGCCGGGCTGGAGGCGGAGCCTTTCCTGCACGTGCCGAGGGAGGAGGAGTACCAGGGGTATGGGCCCGAGAAAGCGTCCCCGGTAGGCCAGGCCCTGGGGATGGAGGCCTTCTAGCACGCCTTCCAGGACGTTCTCCAGGGGGGGCGGGCGGTCTTCCCGCACCACCATCACCTCCTCCGCCCGCACCCCAAGCCAAGCGCTCCCTCCGGGTTTGGCCCAGGGGGGAAGGGGAAGCCGGAGGAAGACCCCGTTCACCTCCACCCCTCCTTCCCCCACCCGGACCGGGAAGAGGTTTTGGTACCCGAGCAGCCGGGCCACCTCCACCCTCCCGGGGGCGGCCATGACCCTTTCCGGGGGGCCTTCCTGGAGCACCCCTTTCCGCCCCAGCACCACCAGCCAGTCCGCCATCCCCGCCAAGGCGGGGTCGTGGCTCACCGCCAGGGCGGGGAGGCCCTCGCGGCGGATGAGGGCGATGAGTTCCGCCACCACCTGGTCCTTGGTCAGGGGGTCCAGGGCGCTCGTGGGCTCGTCCAGGAGGAGGAGCTCGGGGTTGCGCGCCAGGGCCCGGGCCAGGGCCACCCGCTGTTTCTGCCCGCCCGAGAGGGCGCTAGGGCGCTTGTGGGCGTGCGCCCAAAGCCCCACCCGCTCCAGGAGGGCCATGGCCTTGTCCTTGGCGTCTTTCCCCCTGAGGGGAAAGGCCACGTTTTCCCAGGCCGTCATGTGGGGGAAAAGGGCCAGGTCCTGGGGCAGATAGCCGATGGGCCGCTTCTCCGGGGGAAGGCCCCCGTAGGGGGTGCCTTCGGCGGGGAGGAGGCCCGCCAGGGCCTTGAGGAGGGTGGTCTTGCCCACGCCGCTTTCCCCAAGGAGCAGGGTGAAGCCCTGGATCCGGAAGCGGACCTCCAGGGCAATAGGGCGCCTTATCCGGTAGTGGACCTCCACGCCCGCCACCTCCTTTCCAGGAGCCGCACGAAAACCAGGATGAGGAGGCTGAGGAGGAGGAGGAAAAGGGAAGCCCTGGCCGCCTCGGCGAAGCGCAGGGCCTGGACCAGGTCGTAGAGGTAGATGCTCACCATCTGGGTTTTCCCGGGGATGGACCCCCCTACCATGAGCACCACCCCGAACTCCCCTAAGGTGTGGGCGAAGGCCAGGAGGGTGCCGGAAAGAAGGCCGGGCCAGACCAAAGGGAAGACCACCCGGGCGTAGAGCTTCGCCCGGGGCACCCCCAGGGTGCGGGCCACCTCCAAGAGGTTCCGGTCCAGGCTCAAGAAGGCCTCCCGGTAGGCGGTGAGGGCGAAGGGGAGGCTGAAGAGGACGCTGGCGAAGAGAAGCCCCTCGAGGCGGAAGGCCCAGGAAACCCCGGTTATTCTCGTCCAAAGCCCCTCCGGCCCCAGGAAGAGAAGGAGGTAAAAGCCGAGGACCGTGGGGGGCAGGACGAGGGGGAGGAGGAAGACCGCTTCCAGAAGGGCTTTTCCCGGGAAGTCGCGGAAGGCGAGGAGCCAGGCGAGGGGGGTGCCCAAAAGGAGGAGAAGCCCTGCGCTTAAGGAGGCCACCAGGAGGGAGAGGCGGAGGGCGGTGAAGAACTCGGGTTCGGGCATCTACTCTCCGAGAAGGAAGCCGTGGCGCTTGAGGAGAGCCTTTCCTTCTGGGCTTCCCACGAAGCGGTAGAAGGCCAAGACCTCGGGCCTGGCCCGCCCCTTAAGGATCACGTAGCTCTGCTCCAGGGCCAGGTGGCTTCCCCAAGGGGCCACCCAGTAAACCCCAGTGCGGGAAAGGCTTTCGTGGAGGACCAAGGGCAGGGCGAGAATCCCCGCCCCCGTGGCGGAGAGGGCGAGCTGGGCGGCGTGGGCGATGTTTTCCCCGTAGACGAACCGGAAGCGGGGTTTGCCCTGGGCCAGGGGAGCGGTGTCCCAGTAGGCCTCCACCCCCTGGGTGAGGCGTTCCCAAGGGATCTCCTCCCAGGTGAGGGCCCGGAAGGGCTTGGCGGTGCCGGGCAGGGTCAGGTCCTTGCGCCGAAGGAGGCCGTAGCGCTCCAAAAGGGTGAGGGCGGCCCGGCCGTAGGGCGCATGGACGGGGTTGGCCAGGGCGACCTGGGTAATCCTGGGGTCTTTCAGGGCTTCGGGCTTGGCCTCGAGGCCCAGTTTCCGGTCTAGCCATAGGGCCATGCGGCCTAGGGCGTAGGGGCGGCGGGTGCCGGGCTCCGCCAGGCCCCGCTCCTCCAGGAGCTTGGGGTAGAGGCTTTCCGCCGAGAAGAAGAGGTCCGCCTCGAGGCCCTGGGTGAGCTGGGCGTAGAGCTTCCCCGAGGAGCCAAAGGTGAGGAAAACCCTCGTGCCCGGATGGCGCGCCTCAAAGGTGCGGGCGAGCTCGCCCAGGGCGTAGGTCAGGTCGCTGGCCGCCACCACCCGCACGCTCTGGGCCAGGGCGCCCACCAGGCCAAAGAGGAACCATATCCAAAAGCGCAAGGGAAACCTCCTTTGCCACCGCGGCAGGCGACGGGGTTGCCCCCGCCACCCCGGGGCCCGAAGGCCCGGCCCGGAAGGCCCAGGGGGTCTATCCGGGCTCGGAGGCGGGGAACATTCTATAGCAAGGGCTCCTGGCTCACCGCCTTGATCTGCCGGCGCTCCTTGGGGGGGAGGGCGTCCAGGGCCCGCTTCACCTCCTGGATGTCCAGCCAGGTGAGGTGCTTGGGGCTTCCGGGAGCGCGGCTTGGGTTCCTAAGGAGGTAGGCGGGGTGGAACATGGGGAAGACCCGGATGCCGTGCCACGAGTACCACTGGCCGCGCACCTTGGTGATGGACACCTTTTCCCCCAGGAAAAACTCCGCCGCCACCGCCCCCAGGGGGACGATGATCTGGGGGGCAACGAGCTCAATCTGCTTTAAAAGCCACTTATCCGTGCAGATCTTGGCCTCGTCGGGGAGGGGGGCGCGGTTTCCCGGGGGGCGGCACTTGACGATGTTGGTGATGTAGATGTCCTCCCGGCGGATGCCGGCGGCCTCGAGGATGCGGTTCAGAAGCTGCCCCGCCTTGCCCACGAAGGGGCGGCCCGTCTTGTCCTCCTCCTCCCCCGGGCCTTCCCCCACAATCATGAGCTGGGCGTCGGGGTTCCCCTCGCCGAAGACCACCTGGGTGCGGCCCTCCGCCAGGCGGCAGGCGGTGCAGGCTTGGGCCTGGGCCCTAAGGAGTTCCAGGGTCATTGCAGGGACTTACGGGCCTTGCGGGCTTCCCGGCGGATTTTGGGGTCCAGGCCGATCATGAGGAAGAAGTTTTCCAGGGCGTTTTCCTGGCCCTTGATTTCCGGGTAGGCGTCCTCCGGGGTACCGGTGACGAAGGGCAGGGATTTGTAGAGTTCCAGGGCGTACTGGACCACGGCCTCCGGCCCTTCGGCCTCCGCCACCTCCGCCAGCTTGGCGTAGACCTCGCGGCGCGCCTCGGCGTGGCGGCGGAAGACCTCCGGGTTGGGCGTTTCCGGCGCCCGGAGGACATCCTGCTTGGCGATGCGGCGGTAGTGCTTCAAGCCCCGAACGATTTCCTCCGTGGTCAGCGTGATCTTGAACTCCATCCCCGCTCCTTTCCGGCCAAAGGCCCGACCTTCTTTCGCAGATTATAAGCCTCCTCATGGGGGGGTGCGTATACTTGGGGGGATGGAGGTTTTGGGCGCATATTGGCTAAGGCGGATTCTCGCCCGTATTGGCGCCATTACCGTTTACGAGGGCCAAGATACCCGCACCGGCATGCCGGTGATGGTCATCCAAGGGGCGCAAGGCAAGCCCGTGGAGGGAGAGGGTTTTCTGCCTGTTTTGCAGGTTCTTCCTGAGGCCTGGGTTCTGGAATGGCCCCTGGGGGCGGTGCCCCTCGCCCAGTACCTGGGGGTAGCGGACCCGGAGCGGGCGGCCCACTGGCTTAAGGAGGTGGCGGCCCTCCTCCGCACCCTGAAGGAAAGGGGGGTGACGCTTGCCCCACCCCCGGAGCTCTTCTTGGTGAAGGGCAAGCGCATCTGGCTAGCGGGGGCGGGCATGGAGGCCTTGGTGGGGGAGCCGGAAGGGGCCTTGGTGGCCCTGGCCCGGGCCCTTTTGGGCGAGCGCTACCCCGAGTTTCCCCTAAGGGAAACCCTGGAGCGGCTTGAGCGCAAGGAGGCGGGGCTGGAGGCCCTTTGGGAAGAGGCGGGGCCCACCCCACCCCCCGCGCCCCCACCTGAGCCGGACACCCCGGGCCGCAAGCGCCTTCCCGTGGAGCCCCAAGGGGAAGAGGGGGAGGGGGCATTAGGGGCCAACGGGACGGGAGAAAGCCCGCAAGAGCCCTCCCCAAGCCGCCCTAAGGTCATTCGCATAGAAGAGCCGGACCTTCCCTCCTTCCCCGTGGTGGAGCCTAAGCCTGCCTCCCTTGCTCGTAGGGGAATTCTCCTCCTCGTGCTCGGGGCCTTGGGTCTTCTTGGGGGGGTGCTCCTCCTCCGCCCCCGGGGGAGCGGGGAAGGGGCTTACGTGATGGAGTTCCGCACCGAGCCCCCCACGGAAAAGGCGGAGGTCTTCCTCCTCGAGGCCCCCCCAGGGTCCCGCCTGCCCACAGGCCAGCTCCTCCTGACGGCGCCGGGCCGGGTGGAGTTTGACCAGAAGGGCGTCTACCGCCTGCGCATCCGGGTCCCGGGCCGGGACCCCGTGGACTACCTCCTGGAGGTGCCTGGCCCGCCCCTCACCATCAAGGTACGCTAAGGCCATGACCGAGCGCCCCGCCCTTTACCGCTACCGCTATTTCTTCGCCGGGGAGCCCGCTGGGGAAGGGCGCTTAGAGGTGCGCCCGGCGGATGAGGGGGTGCGGGCCACCCTGACGGCCGAGCTTCTCCTTCCCCTCCCCAAGGTCCGGCTTCGCTGGCAGACGGAAACGGACCCCGAGGGCTTTTCCCGCTACTTCGCCGAACGGGTGGAGGCGCGGGAGGCCAGGGTCTTCACCGTGGAGCGCCTGGAGGAGGAGGGGGTAGTCCTGGTGAGCCAGGGCAAGGAAAGCCTGGCCCTGCCTTACCTCACCCCGTACCACGACCCCCTTTCCCTGGTCCTTTACCTTCCCCGGCTCTCCCTTCTGCCCGGGGAGGTGGCCCGCTTCCCCATGCCGGGGGGCAGGGCGTATGTGGAGCGCCTGGCGGACCTCGAGGCGGAGGGACGGCTTCGCCAGCACTTTCGCCTGCGCCCGGGCCTGAGCCTGGTGCAGCTGGAGGAAGGCTTGCCCGTGCGGATGGCCCAGCAGGTGGGGGACCACGTGTTTGAGGCGGTGCTGGAGGGGGTGGAGGAAACGAGGAGGCGCCGCCGCTGGGTATAGTGGAGGCATGATCTACCGCACCGAGGAGGTGAGGGAGCGCTTCGCCCGCCGGGGGTTATCCTTTGACCCCACGGTGGAGGAGATCGTCCGGGGCATCCTCCATGCGGTCCGGGAGGAGGGGGATGCCGCCCTGGACCGCCTGAGCCTGGACCTGGACGGGTTTCCTGTGGAGGAGATCCCCAAGAAGGCCTGGCGGGAGGCCTACGATGACCTGGACCCCGACCTCCGGGACGCCCTGGAAACCGCCAAGGAGCGGATTGAAGCCTTCTACCGGGAAGAGGCCCGCGGGGGGTTTCTGAAGGCGGAGGAAGCGGGGGTCTTGGGGCAGCTGGTGCGGCCCCTTTCCCGGGTGGGGGTCTATGTGCCCGGCGGAAGCGCCCCCCTCCTCTCCAGCCTCCTCATGGCCGTGGTGCCCGCCAAGGTAGCGGGGGTGGCGGAGGTGGTCGTGGCAAGCCCCCCCAAGGTCCACCCCGGCGTCCTGGCCGCCGCCTGGGTGGCGGGCGCAGACCGGCTTTTCGCCATGGGCGGGGCCCAGGCCATCGCCGCCCTGGCCTACGGCACCGCCCGGGTGCCCCGGGTGGACAAGATCGTGGGCCCGGGGAACGCCTACGTGGTGGCGGCCAAGCGCCTGGTCTATGGGGTGGTGGGCCTGGATGGCCTGGCGGGCCCCACGGAGACCATGGTGGTGGCGGATGGCTCCGCCTCGCCCAAGCTCCTCGCCGCCGACCTCTTGGCCCAGGCGGAGCACGGGCCCGATTCCGAGCCCTGGCTCCTCTCTCCAGACCTGGCCCTTTTGGAAAGGGTGGAGGCGGAGCTTTACCGGCAGCTTTCCGAGCTCCCCCGGGCGGAGATCGCCCGGAGGGCCCTGGAACGGGGGGGGCTGGTCCTCACCCGGGACCTGGAGGAGGCCTTTGAGCTCGCCAACCTCTACGCCCCCGAGCACCTCTGCCTGGCCCTGGCCGACCCCCTTCCCTGGCTAGGCAAGGTGCAGAACGCCGGCGGGGTCTTCCTGGGGGAGGGAAGCCCCGAGGCCCTAGGGGACTACATCGCCGGGCCGAGCCACGTGATGCCCACCTCGGGCACCGCCCGCTTCCAGGGGGGCCTTAGCGTGCGGGACTTCCTGAAGGTTATTCCCGTGATTGGCCTGGGGGAGAAGGCGGTGAAGGAGCTTGCCGCCAAGGGGGCGGTGCTCGCCCGGGCGGAGGGCCTCGAGGGGCACGCCCGCTCCTTGGACCTTAGGCGATGAGGCTTTTCCACGAACTCCTCGGCCCCTTGGAACTCCCCGACCATTTCGGGCGCATCGTGAGCCTGGCCCCCAACCTCACGGACGCCCTTTTCGCCCTGGGGGTGGGGGATAAGCTGGTGGGCCGGAGCGCCTTCTGCCACCGCCCGGCCCAGGTCCTTTCCCTGCCCGTGGTGGCCTCCTACACCAAGACCCGGTTGGAACTCCTTAGGAACCTTCAGCCCGACCTGGTTCTCCTTTCCACGGGGGTGCAGCGGGAGCAGGCCCTGGGGCTTAAGGAGGAGGGCTTTCCCGTCTACGCCGTGCCCCTTCCCACGAGCCCCTACGGCATCCTGGAAAACCTCTCCACCTTGGGGCACCTTCTGGGCCTCGAGGCCGAGGCCACGGAGCTTGCCCACCGCCTGGCCGAGCGCTACACCGCCCTGAAGGGGCGGTTTCGCCTGAGGGTCTACTTTGAGATGGACCTGGGGGGGCCCATCACCGTGGGGCGGGGAAGCTACATCGCCCAGGCCCTCTTGCACCTGGGCCTAGAGCCCATCTTCCTGGACGTGCCCCAGGCCTATTTCGCCCCCGATCTGGAGGAGGTGGCCCGGAGGAAGCCCGACCTCTTCCTCTACGAGCCCAAGCCTTGGGGGAAAAACCCCTGGGCCAAGGCCAAGGCCCTGGCCGAGGCGCGGGGCTGGACCTTCCCCGTGGTGGCCACGGACGGGGACGAGCTCGCCCACTATGGGCCTATGTTCTTTGGGTTTCTGGAAAAGCTAGCGGGGCGGGTGGAGGAAACCTTAGGGCAGGCTTAAGGTGGCCCTAGGCTAGGGGCGCTATAGTAGGGTCCATGCGACGCCCAACGCTTCTGGCGCTCCTCTTGGGCCTAACGCTGGCGCTTACGGCCTGCCCTCAGACCCCACCCCCGCCCGTCGACCCGGCGGAGTGCCCCGTGGGGCCGCTGGCTCCGCAAAGCAGAGAAGAGCCTATTCGGCTCCAAGGCTTAGGTCGTTTTGCCGGAGCGTATGTGCCGGGGGAACTTTTGGTGGTTCCAAGGCCCGGCCTTTCCGTCCAAACCCTGCGGAGCCAAGGGGCCGAGCCCCAAGAGGCCCTGCCCCGGGGGCTTTTGCGGGTGAAGGTTCCCGTGGGACAGGAAGAGGCGAAGGCGCAGGCCCTCCTTCGGGCGGGGGCGCAGTACGTCCAGCCCAACTACCTCTACCGCCCTCTAAGGACGCCCAATGACCCCCTCTATCCTAGCCAAAGGCCCTACCTGAACGGGTTGGTGGGCCTCGAGGCGGCCTGGGATAGGAGCACCGGCAGGGGGTGCCCGCCTTTAATCGCCGTCCTGGATACGGGTATTTTCCCACACGAGGATTTTGCGGTCAGCAAATACGTCCCCCAAGGGGTTAATTTGGACGTTGCGGCGGATGATCCCGATCCGACGGATGGCCAGCGCCCAGACTGGGATAGCTATGGGCATGGGCTTGCGGTTGCAAGCGTTCTTGGTGCTGATACGAACAATGGGCGGGGTATAGCTGGGGTAACCTGGGGCGGCTACGTAATTCCTATAAAAGTATTCCAAGATGGAATCAAAGATGCCTCTACTTGGGACATCGCTAAAGGGCTGGACCTAGCGGGTACCCTTGGGGTCAAGGTCATTAACCTTTCCCTAGGTGCCCTTGGGCAAAGCGATAATGTATTGGCTAGTGCGGTGGCTCGCGTTAGGGCTGGGGGTGCCGTGGTGGTAGCGGCTTCGGGTAATAAAGGGACCCCTGGAGTTTACTTCCCGGCCAACCTCCCAGGGGTCATTGCGGTGGGTGCGGTCGCGGGCGACAAGACCCGGGCAGGCTTCTCCTCCTACGGCCCCGAACTCAGTTTGGTGGCCCCTGGGGTGGACCTTTTGGTGGCATTCCCGGGCTTTAGTTCGTACGGCTTGGAGAGCGGCACCTCCTTTGCCAGCCCCATCGTGGCTGGGGTGGTGGCGCTTTACATGAGCAAGTACGCCAGCGAACGCAGGGTGTGGCCTACCCCGGACCAGGTTTACCAATGCCTCATCCGAACGGCGGAGGACCTAGGGCCCCCTGGTAGAGACGATGAGTACGGCTTCGGCCTGGTGCGGGCGGACCGGGTGATGGCGGACACCACCTACTGCTTCCCTTAATCCGCCTCACCCCCGGGGGTGTACACTAGCCCTTTGTGCGGCGCTTCTTCCTCCTTGGCCTTCTTGCCCTCCTGGTGGCCTTGGGCCTATGGGCCTACCCCCTTTTGGGCCCCGTGGTGCGCCAGGGGGCCTTGCCCTCCCCGGAGGGCTTGACAGAACCCCTCACGCTCCTCGTCTACGGCTCTAGCCCGGAGTACTCGGGCTACCACAAACGGGCTCCCGAGCGCTTCCGGGGCCTGGCGGACGCCATCCTCCTGGTCCGCCTGGACCCTTGGGCGGGGCGGGTGGTGGTCCTCTCCATCCCCCGGGACACCTGGGTGAGCCTGCCCGGCTACGGGTGGCACAAGGTGAACGCCTATAGCCCCCTGGGGGGCCCCGAGCTCATGAAGAGGGCGGTGGAGGCCCTCACGGGGGTGCGGGCAGAGCGCTACCTGGTGGTGAGTACAGAGGCCCTGCGGAGGGCGGTGGACGCCTTGGGGGGGGTGCGGGTGTGCGTGGAGAAGCCCATGCGCTACCGGGATAGCGCTGCCGGCCTCTCCATTGACCTGGAGCCGGGTTGCCAAGTGCTCAACGGGGCGCAGGCCGAGGGGTACTTGCGCTTCCGCAAGGACGCCCTGGGGGACATTGGGCGCATCCAGCGGCAACAGGCCTTCTTCCACACCCTAAAGGAAGAGCTCCTCTCCCCCAAAGGCCTCCTTCGCCTGCCCCGGGCCGTGGCGGCGGTGGAGCCTTACGTGCAGACGGACCTCACCCGAAAGGAGCGGGGGGCCATCCTGGGCTTCGCCATGAAGCGCCCCGAGCTCGTGAGCCTCCTCCTGCCGGGGCGCTTTGGCGGGGGAGGCTGGCAGGTGGACCGGGAAGCCTTGGCCGAGCTCCTCGCCCTTTACTTCGCCGGCAAGGGGGAGGGGGGGGAGGTGGCCCTTGGGGGAAGGCTCGTGGCCGTGGTCTATGGGCCTGGGCAGGAGGCCTTGGCGAAGAGGGCCCGGGAGGGGCTTCACGCCCTGGGCCTTAGGGTGCTCCTCCACCCCATAGACCTGGCCCCATCCCGCACCGAGGTGCTGGAAAACGGGCCCGGCCTCCTGGCGAAGGCCCTTTCCGCTGAGCTTGGGGTGCCCTACCGGATCTCGGGGGAGGCGGTCTTGGGGGCGGACCTTACCCTGCGGCTTGGCGGGGACGCCCCTTTTTGAGTAGGATGGTGCTCGCCCGCCGGGGTGGCGGAACGGTAGACGCTGCGGACTTAAAATCCGCTGGGGGGTTACCCCCGTACGGGTTCGAGTCCCGTCCCCGGCACCACGCTTGGCCCCTTTTTGGGGGCCTTCCTTTATGCTAGGGCTCGTGGGCGTTCTCACCCGCTTTTTGGAAAGGACCATGGCCCAGGCCAAGTACGACCTCCTGGGCCCTGGGCGTTTTGTGGCGGAGCTCCCGGAGCTTGGCGTAAAGGTGGAGGCTCCTCACCTGGAGGCCGCCCGGGAAGCCCTGCGGGAAGCCTTGGAGGCGTGGCTTTTGCAGGCCCTGCGGGCGGGCCTCACGCCCCCTGGCCTCGAGGGGGAGGAAGACCCCGTGCGGGCCCGCTTCTTCGCCCTTGCCGGGGAGATGTGGCGCTTGCTTAAGGAACCCTCTCCGCCCAAAGAGCTTCCCAAACCCCAAGAGCCCCCAAAACCCCAAGAGCCCGCTCGGGCCAAGAAACTCGCTTCCATAGAGGAGTGGCTTAAGGGCCTGGGCATCCAGGTGGTGAAAAAGCCCCAGGAGGACGAGGAGAAGGAGAAGGTCCTAACAAGGCTTTCCCTCTTCCTGGGGGACCGCTACCCCAGCCTGGAAAAACTCTACGAGCGCCTGAAGCAAAGCCTTTCCACCAAGCGCCAGTTTGAGCTCTCCCTAGCGGAGGCGAGCCAGGAGGAGATCGCCAACTCCACCCAGTTCTGCACCATGCTCAAGCAGTACGCCTTCCTCACCAGTTACCACTACAAGAGCGAGGAAAGGCGGATCCGGGCCAAGGCCAGCACCGAGGGCTTCGTGCAGAACTTCCTGACCGGGGGGTGGCTGGAGCGCTACGTGGCCGAGCGGCTTCGGAAGTTCCTCCGCTCCAAGAACCTGCCCCACGAGGTGGCGGTGGGCTACCAGGTGACCTTGCCGGGCGGGGATGCCATGGAGCTGGACGTGTTGGTGCGGGTGGGGGACCGGGTGTATTGGTTTGAGGCCAAGACGGGGGATTTCCAGGCCCACATCGCCAAGTACGCTGGGCTTAAGAAGGTTCTGGGCCTTTCCGCCCGGGAGAGCTTCCTGGTCCTTCTGGGCATGGACAAGGCGCGGGCCAAGGAGCTTACCGCCCTACACGGCCTCACCGTGGTGAACCAGGCGAACTTCGTGGAGGTCTTCCAGGAGGTTCTGGAGGGCAATGCTCCGTAAGGTCCTCCTGGTCATGGGGGGCACCTTGGCCTCGAGGGTCCTGGGCCTCCTGCGCCAGGCGGTCTTCAACGCCCTTTACCCCGATGCCCTCAAGGACGCCTTCAACGTGGCCTACCGGGTGCCGAACCTCCTCCGGGAGCTCCTGGCCGAGGGGGCGGTGCAAAACGCCCTCATCCCCATCCTCAAAAACCTCCCTCCCTCCGAGGCCCAGGCGTTTGCCCGCCGCTTCGCCGCTTTCCTCCTCGGGGTGAACCTCCTCGTCCTGGGCCTGGGCTACCTCCTCGCCCCCTTCGTGGTGGAGCTCCTGGTGGCGGAGGGAAGCCACCTGAGGGAGGAAGAGGCTTTCCGGCAGGTGGTCTACCTCACCCGGCTCCTCCTCCCCTTTCTCCTGGGCATCTCCATGGCCGCCCTCTTCTCCGCCCTTTTGCAGGCGGAGGAGCGCTTTCTGCCCTACGCCCTAGGCCCCATCGCCTTCAACCTGGCGGCCATCGGCCTCATGGCCCTCTTCCCCGGCGACCCCACCTTCTTGGGCCTCTCCGTGGCCCTTGGGGGGCTTTTGCAGGCCGCCATCCAGCTTCCCTTCCTAAAGGGGCTTCGCCTGGAGTGGCGCTGGCACCCCGCCTTCGCCACGGCCCTTCTCCGCATGGGCCCCTTCGCCTTCACCACCTCCTTGCGGCAGTTTCTGAACCTCGTCCTCACCAACATCCTCACCCGCTACCCCCCGGCGGCGGTCACGGGGTTTTACAACGCCGAGGTGGTCTTCCAGATGGCCCTGGGCCTCCTGGCCACGAGCCCGGCCATCGCCTACTTCCCCCGGATGAGCGCCCTAAAGGGGGAAGAGCTCGCCCGCTTCCTGGAAGCCCCCATCCGCCGCTTCGCCTTGCTCCTTTCCCTGGCGGGGGGCCTTTTGGTGGGCTTGGCCCCCTTCCTGGTGGTCCTCCTCTTCGGCCTCTTCGGCCCCCTTACCCCGGAAAACCGGGCCTATAGCGCCCAGGTCCTCTCCGCCATGGGCCTGGCGGTCCTCCCCTGGGGGGTGAATACCTTCCTGCTCCGGGGCCTCTACGCCCTGGGACGGGTGCGGGAGGCGGTGGGGGCGAGCGCCTTCGTCTTCCTGGCCAACACCCTGGGCTACTGGCTCCTTAGGGACGCGGGCCTTTTCCTCCTCAACCTGGCCACCGCCTTGGCGGGGTGGCTGGGGTTTGCCCTCTACCTCCGGCTCCTCGCCCGGGAGGGGGTGAGGGTTGGCCCTTTGCCCAGCTATCTGGGAAAGGCCTACCTGGCGGGGCTTTCGGCCGCTCTGCCCGGCTTAGGCCTCGAGGCCTGGGCCCCAGGGGAAAGCCCCTTGGCCGCCCTATGGCCCCTGGTCCTGGGCGGGGCGGTGGGGGTTGGGGTGTTCCTCCTGGTGGGCCTCCTGTTGGGCCTACCTATTCGGGAAGCCCTTGCCAGGCTTCTTTCAAGCGGAAATAAGGCGGCTTGAGCCTTAGGGCGAAGGCGGGTTCCTCCCAGGTGGGCCAGGCGAAACGCAAGGGCTTTGCCCCGGCCAGAAGAAGCCCGATGCCCTCTATGGGAATGGGCCCGGGGGCGTACCAGGCCAGGCGGTGGCCCGGGTCGGCCACGAGGAGCATGCCCCAGGGGAGGCGGAGTTCCAAAAGGCCCCCTTCCCCCAGGGCGTAGTCTGCCATGGGGTCCCGCGCCCCTGGGGGGTCCTGGCCCTCCCGAAGGCGCCCAAGCTCGTAGACCACCCTGGGGTAATCGCTGCCCTCCCGGCGGCGGTTAGGCTCCAGGAGGAAGGGGATAGAGGGGCCTTCCCAGTCCGGATAGCCCTCTTCCTCGGAAAGCTCCGTCCAGACCCCTTGGAAGCGGTAGAAGGGGCGGTCCCTACGGAGGCGGTTGGGGTGGAGGAGGGCCCGGTAGAAGGCAGGGGGTGCGGGCCTCCTCCAGGGGATGGGCCAGGCCCAGGAGGAGGAGCTTAACCGCCCCGCGCCGCACGGCGGATGGCTTCCACTGCCTCGGGGTTTTCCAGGGCGGAAAGGTCCCCGGGGTCCTGGCCCAGGTAGGCGGCCCGCACCACCCGGCGCATGACCTTGGCGTTGCGGGTCTTGGGGAGATCGGGGACGAAGAGGACCCTTTCGGGCTTGAGGGGCCTCCCCAAGGCCTCGGCCACCTTTTCCGCCACCGCTTCCGCAAGCTCCGGGTTTGGGGCGATGCCCGGCTTGAGCACGGCGAAGAGGACGATGGCCTCCCCCTTTACAGGGTGAGGCACCCCGATGGCGGCCGCTTCCTTAAGGGCGGGATGGTTGAGGGCCGCCGTCTCCACCTCCGCCGGGCCCACCCGCTTGCCCGCCACCTTCAGGGTATCGTCGCTCCGCCCCAGGATGAAGTAGTGCCCCTCCTCGTCCAGGAGGGCGAAGTCCCCGTGGACCCAAACCCCGGGCACCTTGGCGAAGTAGGTGTCCAGGTACCGGGCCTCGTCCCGCCAGAAGCCCTTGGTCATCCCGGGCCAGGGGGCGAGGACGGCGAGTTCGCCCACCTGGCCCTTCACCGGCCTGCCCGCCTCGTCCAGGATGGCGGCCTTCATGCCGGGCACGGCGGTGTTGAACCCCATGGGCTTGATGGGCCTTAGGAGGACGTTTCCCAGGATGCCCCCCGAGATCTCCGTGCCTCCGGAGTAGTTGACGATGGGCCGCCTTTCCTCCCCCACCGTCCGGAAGAACCAGAGGTAGGGGTCCAGGTTCCAGGGCTCCCCCGTGGAGCCCAAGACCCTTAGGGAGGAGAGGTCGTGGGCCTTGATGGGCGCTTCCCCGAAGGGGATGAGGGCCCGCACCAGGGTGGGGGAGAGGCCCAGGTGGGTGAGGCGGTGGGCCTCCACCATCCGCCAAAGCCTTTCGGGGCCGGGGTAGTCCGGGGCCCCGTCGTAGAGGAAGACCGTGCCCCCGAGGATAAGCCCCCCCAGGATGGCCCAGGGCCCCATCATCCAGCCCAGGTCCGTGAACCAGAAGAGGCGGTCCTCCTCCCGGAGGTCAAAGAGGAGGGCCATGTCCAAGGCGGCCTTTAAGGGGAAGCCGGCGTGGTAGTGCACGGTGCCCTTGGGGCGGCCCGTGGTCCCGGAGGTGTAGATGAGCATGAAGGGGTCCATGCTCTCCATCTCCTCCGGGGGGAGGGCCTCGCCGCCCAGGTGGGCGTAGTCCGCTTCGTTTCCTTCCAGGGGGAGGCCGAGCCGCCGCACCACCAGGAGGCGTTCCGTGCCCGAAAGGGCCAGGGCTTTCCGGGCCTCCGGGAGAAGCTCCACCCTTCTTCCCCGCCGGAGGAAGCCGTCCTGGACGGCGAGGAGCCGGGCTTCGGCGTCCTTCAGGCGGATGGCGGCGGCCTCGGCGGCGTACCCGGAGAAGATGGGGATGGCGATGGCCCCAAGCCAGCTGGTGGCCAGGAGGAGGGTGGCCGCCTCGAGGCCCATGGGCATCCAGAGGCCCACCCGTTCCCCCCGGCCCACCCCAAGCGCCCTAAGCCCCGCCGCCACCCGGGCCACCTCTGCCCGTAGTTCCCCGTAGGTGAGGGCGCGCACCTGGCCATCCTCGGTCTCGTGGAGGAGGGCCAGGCGGTCCTCCGGGTGGCGGAAGACGGCGTCTGCCAGGTTAAGCCTCCCTCCCACGAAGAAGCGGGGGAGGGGGAAGCTCCCTTCCACCACCCTTTCGTAAGGCCTCCGCCACGGGATGCCCAGGTGGGCGAGGAACTGGCGGTAAAAGTCCTCCGCCTCCTCCACGCTGTAGCGGTAGAAGGCCTCGTAGTCCTGGAAGCCCAGGGCCTCCATGAAGCGGTAAAGCCGGGTGTTCTGGGCTTCTTTGGGGTCCGGATACCAGACGGGTTCCATCACTTCCTCCAAAAGAGAAAGCGTTTGGGTTTCTTGGGCTCCTGGGGTTCCGTGGGCGGGCCTTGGGGGTGGCGGAGAACTTCCAAAAACGAACGCAGGTCCAGGCGTTCCGCGGGGTTTTTGGCGAGGAGGCGCCTTAGGGCCCGGTCCAGCCTGGGGGGGAGGTTCGTGGGGGGTGGGGGCAGGAGGAGGTGGGCCTGGCGGAGGTCTTCCAGGGTCTCCCCCTTGAAGGGGCGCCGGCCGGTGAGGAGCTCGTAGGCCATGACGCCGAAGGCGTAGGCCTCGCTCTTGGGGCTGGGCCGGCCACCCAGGAAGAGCTCGGGGGCTAGGTAGTGGGGGCTTCCGGCGTACTCGGGGCTCGGGTCCTCCAAGGGGCGCAGGGTGCCCAGGTCGCCCAGCTTGTAGTGCTCCCCGTCTACGAAGACATTGGAAGGCTTCACGTCTTGGTGCAAAAAGCCCTTCTCGTGCAGGTACAAAAGGGCCTCCCCCACCTCCAAAAGCGCCTTCACCGCCTCTTCCCGGGGCAAGGGCCCTCGGTGGAGGCGTTCCTCCAAGGTGCCCCCTTCCAGGTACTCCAGGGCCAAGAAGGCCTCCTCCCCCAAGGGCACCCCGGCCAGGCCCCGCACCAGGTGGGGGTGCTTGAGGGAGAGGGCAAGGGTCACCTCCCGGGCGAAGCGCTCCGAAAGCCTGGGGTCCTGGCGCACCTCCTTCTTGGGGAGCTTCAGGGCCACCTTCCCCAGGCCGGGGGCCTCCGCCAGGTAGACCTGGGCCGTCTGGCCCAGGCCCAGGAGCATGAGCAGGCGAAAGTCCTTGCGCTTCAGGCTATTCAAGGACCAAGACCCCTCCCGGCTTCAGGGCGTGCCCCTCCACGCCCCGCTCCCTGGCCTTTTGGGCGAAGGCTTCCCCGTCTTGCCGGATGGGGGGGAAGGTGTTGTAGTGGATGGGCACCACCTTCTTGGGTTTAAGGAGGTCCAGGGCCTTCAGGGCGTCCTCGGGCCCCATGGTGAAGTGGTCCCCGATGGGCAAAAAGGCCAGGTCCAGGCCCACCTCGCCCAGGAGGCGCATGTCCGAGAAGAGGGCGGTGTCCCCGGCGTGGTAGATGCGCTTGCCCCCAAGCTCCAGGATGACCCCCATGGGCATTCCCCCGTAGGTGCCGTCGGGGAAGCTGGAGGAGTGCCAGGCGGGGGTCCACTTGAGCCAGCCGCCTTCAAAGCGGTAGGTGCCGCCGATGTTCATGGGGATGCTCTTGGCCCCGTGCTTTTCGGCGTAGGTGGCGATCTCAAAGGTGGAGACCACCACACCCCCCTTCTTGGAAAGGGCCACGGCGTCCCCAAAGTGGTCCCCGTGGGCGTGGGTTATCAGGATAAGGTCGGCCTGGACCTCGGCCACAGAGGCCGCCGCCAGGGGGTTGCCCGTGAGGAAGGGGTCTATGATGACCTTGGTTTTGCCGTCGGAAAGCCAGACCGCCGAGTGGCCCAGGTACCGGATTTCCAGCATAGGCACCTCCTTTAGAGGGCACTATACCGGAGAAACGGCTTGGCCGGAAAGGGTGCGTTCCAGGTGGCGGTGGAAGAGGGCTTCCAGAATTTTGGCGAAGGCCCGTTCGCCCCAGCTTTTCCCCTCCGGCAGGACCAGGGTGAGCTCTAGCTCCAGCTCCCATCCCTCTTGGGCCCGGCGGACCAAGCCCTCCACCCGGAGGGAGGGGGGAGCCAGGGGCAGGGCCAGGAGGCGGTCGCCCTCCACCCTCGAGGCGAAGGGGAGGACCAGTTCGCCCAGCACGGGGTTTTCCTGGCGCAGTACCCCGCGGAGCTCTGGGCCCTGGAAGTGGACCTCGAGGGGAAGCCCCTGGGGCGGGGCGCCGTTTAGGTGTAGGCGAAGCCTGGCCTTCATCCCTCCACCCACTCCACCCGCACCCGGCCCTCCTTGAACAGGCGGGCCACCTCGGTGTCCGGAACGTTGAGGAGCCTGGGAAGCTCGCGAAAGCGGGGTGTGGCCGAGGCCAGGCCCACCCGTACCACGAGCACGTCCTCCTCCTCGGCGCGGCCGATGCGCCACACCAGGTGCTGGCCGAGGAGGTCTAGGAGGTCCTTCTCCACCCCTCTAGCCTACTCCTTACGCGGGATAAGGAAGTAGGGGCACGCAAACGTGGGGAGGGCTTGGGCGGGGTATGGGTCCAGACGTGTAGACTCGCCTTAGGGACGGAGGGCAGTATGTGGCGGTCGCTCTACCTGGACCTGTCGGCGAAGAAGGCCCGCTGGGAGGGGGTTCCCTCAGAAGAGGTGGCCTGGGGCGGGCGCTACCGCACGGCGAAGCTCCTGTGGGAAAGGGAAGCCTACCGCTTTGACCCCCTTTCCCCGGAAAACCCCTTAGTCTTCGCCATCGGCCCCCTGGCGGGCACGGGGTTTTCCAACGCTAACCGCACCAGCGTGGGCACCCGTAGCCCCCTCACCCTGGGCATCAAGGAGGCCAACGGGGGCGGCACCTTCGGCTACGCCCTGGGGCAGCTCAAGGTGGCCCACCTGGTCCTGGAAGGGCAAAGCCCCGAGTGGGTGGTGGTGCGCCTTACCAAGGAGGGGGAGGTCTTCTTTGACCCGGCGGAGGGGCTTTTGGGCCTGGGGAACTTTGAGGCGGCGAGGAGGCTTTTCGCCGCCTACGGCGAGAGGATCGCCTTCGCCCTCCTGGGGCCCGTGGGGGAGTACCTGGGGCTCCTTTCCGGCATCGCCTTTTCCGATATAGACGGGAGGCCCTCCCGCCTCGCCGCCCGGGGCGGGGTGGGGGCGGTCATGGGGGCCAAGCGGGTCAAGGCCATCGTGGTGGAGGTGCCGGGGAAGGTGGAGGTCTGGGACAAGCCCAAGGTCCTGGAAGGGGTGCGCCGCTACGCCAAGCTCCTCCGGGAAGACCCCTTGGTCATGCAGTTTTACAACGCCATCGGCACCATGGGCATGGCGGACTTCCAGAACGCCTTTGGGGGGCTTCCCGTGCGCAACTTCCGCCAAGGCCAGATGAGCCCCCCGGAGGCCTTCCGCATGGGCGGGCAGTACATCGCCCCCCTCAACAGGGCCCGGGGGGGTAAGCACACCCACGCCTGCATGCCGGGGTGCGTGATCCAGTGCTCCAACGTCATCGTGGACGAAAAGGGGGAAGAGGTGGTCTCCCCCCTGGAGTACGAGACCATCGGCCTCCTCGGTACCAACTGCGGCCTTTCCGACCCGGACCAGCTGGCGAGGCTTAACCGCCTGGCCAACGACCTGGGGATTGACACCATTGAAACGGGGGCAAGCCTCGCCCTCTACATGGAAAAGGGCCTGGCGGACTGGGGGGACTACGCCTTCATGGAGGCCAAGCTCAAATCCCTTTACGCGCCAAGCGAGGAGGCACGCCTCCTGGCCCAGGGCACGGCGCGGCTCGGGGAGGCTTTGGGGGTAACGCGCATCCCCGTCATCAAGCGCCAGGCCATCAGCGCCTACGACCCCAGGGTGGTGGAGGCCACGGGCATCACCATGATGGTCACCGCCCAGGGGGCGGACCACACGGCGGGGAACGCCCCCCGTCTGGAAACCCGGGCCATGAAGCCCGAGGAGATCCTCGAGGCCAGCTACCAGGCCCAGGTGAACGCCGCCGCCAACGACAGCCTGGGGCTTTGCGTCTTCGGGGGGAGCGTCACCAACAAGCAGGTGGCCTTCATCGTGGAGAGCATCAACGCCGCCTTGGGCACGCACCTTACCCCCGCCTTCTGGCAGGCGCTCGGGGAAGGGGTCTTAAGGCTGGAGCACCGCTTCAACCATCAGGCGGGCTTCACCCACGAGGACGACCGCCTGCCCGCCTTCTTCTATGAGGAGCCGGTGACCCCCAAGAACTACACCGCCCGCTTCCGCCCGGAGGACCTCGCCCCCCTTTACGCCAGGCTCCACGGGGAGGGGTAGCCCGTGCGGGAAAGGCCCCTTTGGGAGGCCTCCTTCGCCGAGCTTTCCCCCCTGGCCTTTTACGGCGGGGTGGGCCTTTTGGCGGGGGCCTTCGCCTTGGGGGAGGCCCCCGCGTGGCTCTGGGTCCTCCTCTACCCTTGGTGGCGCCTCCGCCTGGGGTGGCGGGTTTCCCTTTACCCCGGGCGCCTGGTCCTGAGGCCCCCCTTGGGCCCGGCCCGGACCGTGCCCTGGGCGCGGGTGGTGGGGGTGGAGGTAGGCCTTTGGCCGGGGGGGCCTTTGGCCCGGGCCAGAAGGGCCCTTTTCCTCCTCTTGGAGGACGGGGAGAACCTCCCCTTACCCCTTCCCGAGCCCGAGGCTTGGGGGGAGCGCTTCAGAGAACTTCTAAAAGGGCGAACTTCAGGTAGTGGGTCTCCGGATGGGTGAGGAGGACAGGGTGGTCAAAACCTTGGCCCCGCCGCTCCAAGACGCGGAGGGTGCGGTGGGCGTCCTGGGCGGCCTCCCGGAGCATCTCGTAGAAGAGGGGTTCGGTGAGGTGGTGGCTACAGCTCGCCGTGGCCAGGATTCCCTCCTCCTTGAGGAGCTTGATGGCCCTGAGGTTCACCTCCTTGTAGGCCCGGTAGGCCCGTTCCAGGTCCTTCTTCCCCTTGGCGAAGGCGGGAGGGTCCAGGACGATGAGGTCAAACCGCTCCCCCGCCTTCTCCAGGTTCCTTAAGTAGTCAAAGGCGTTGGCCTCCACCGTTTGGAGGGTGAGGCCGTTTAAGCGGGCGTTTTCCTCGGCCCGCTTGAGGGCCTCCGCCGAGGTGTCCACGCTGATGACCTCCTTGAAGCCGAGGGCCAGGTGTAGGCCGAAGCTTCCGGCGTAGCTGAAGACGTCTAAGGCCCTCTCCCCCTGAAAGCCTTCCATAAGGATGCGGTTATCCCGCTGGTCCAGATAGGCCCCCGTCTTCTGCCCTTCCAGGAGGTCCACCAGGTAGCGCACCTTCCCTTCCCGCACCGCCACCTGCTTGGGCACCTCCCCCAAAAGGGGGCGGACATAGAGGGGAAGCCCCTCCAGCTCACGGCTTTTGGCGTCGTTTTTGGCGAGGACGCTTTGGACCAAAGGCTTAAGCCTTTCCGCCACCTCGGGCAGGAGGCCTTCCCAGGCGTGGGCCGTGGCCTGGACCACGGCGTGGCCGGCGTAGTAGTCCACCACGAGCCCGGGGAGGAAGTCCCCCTCGGCGTGGGCCAGGCGGAAGCCCCCTTCGGGCTCCCGTTCCAGGTGGGGTAGGCGGCGGTGTAAGGCGCGGTCCAGGTTCTCCAGGAGGGCTTCCACCGGGTCCAGGGCGGGCCGGAAGCGGAAGGCCCGCACCGTGAGGTCGCTTTGGGGGTTGTAGAGGGCCAGGGCTAGAAAGCGCTTGCCCCAGTACACGGGGTAAAGCCCCGGCGTGTCGGGGCCCGAGACCACATCGCGGCGGAAGACCCATAGGTGGCGGGCAAGGAGGCGGGCGGCCCCCCGTTCGTTGACGAGAATCCTCACCGCTTCAGTATACTTAGGCGGGGTTGGTTGACGCTTGCCCCGGTGGCCGGTATCATGACCGGCGGGCGCAGTTTGCGCATCTTTTCACATAAGGAGGGGCGATGGGAGGCCTGGGACTTATCAAGACCCTAGCGGAGAAGGAGAAGGAGCTCCTTGCCCGCCTCGAGGCCGCCAAGAAGGAGGCGGAGGACCTCCTGAAGCGGGCGGAGGCCGAGGCCAAGGCCCTCCTGGAGGAGGCCGAGGCCAAGGGCAAGGCCCTGGAGGCGGAGTACAAGGCGAAGGAAGCCAGGGAAACCGAAGCCCTCCTGGCCCAGTACCGCAAGCGCGCGGAGGCCGAGGCCCAGGCGGTGAAGGAAAAGGGCATGGCCCGCCTGGAGGAGGCGGTGGGCCTGGTGCTCAAGGAGGTCTTGCCGTGATCGCCCCCATGGAGAAGCTGGTCCTGGCGGGCCCAAAAGGCCGGGCCAAGGAGCTTCTCCATAGCCTGCAACAGGCGGGGGTGGTGCACCTGGAAACCCTAAGGGTGGCGGAGCTTGCCGAGTACAAGCTCTCCCCCGAGGAAAGGGAAGAACTGAGGCGCTGGGAGGGGGTGGCGGCGGGGGCTGAGCACACCCTGACCCTCCTGGGCCAGGAGGTGGCGCCTTCCCGGCCCTTCCCGGAGGGCCTCGAGGCGGCGGAGAAGGCCCTTGCCCCCATCCAGGGCCACGCCGAGGGGCTTTCCCGGCAGAAGCAGGAGCTTGAGGAGGAGCTTTCCCTGGCCCAGGCTTACCTGGAGCCTTTGGAGAAGCTCGCCGGCCTGGCCCAGGGTCTGGACCAAAGCCCCTTCCTCCGGGTGGTCCCCTTCCTCCTCACGGAAAAGGAGTTGCCCCTGGTGGAGGAGGCGCTCCAAAAGGCCTTGGAAGACCGCTTCCTCCTGGCCAGCGAGCCCTACGCCAGGGGGCTTGCCGCCCTTCTTGTGGTCCACCGCCGGGACCTGGAGGCGGCCAAGGCTGCCCTTTCCCGCGCCGGCCTCGCCGAGCTCCGCCTGCCCGGGGCCTATGGGGAGCTTCCCCTTTCCCAGGCGGCCCGCAGGCTTAAGGAGCGGGCGGAGGCGGCCCCTAGGGAGCTTTCCGAGGTGCGCCAGGCCCTGGCCAAGCTGGCCAAGGAGGCCACCTCCACCCTGCAAAGCCTCTGGACCCGGGCCAAGGACGAGGTGGCCCGGCTGAAGGCCCTGGAGGAGTTGGCCTCGGGCCGTTTCGGCTTCGCCCTTTTGGGCTACGTGCCGGTGAAGGCCAAGCCCAAGGTGGAGGAGGCCCTGGCCCGGCACAAGGAGGGGGTGGTCTACGCCTTTGAACCGGTGGACGAGCACCACGAGGCGGACCGCATCCCCGTGGCCTTGGACAACCCCCCTTGGGTCAAGCCCTTTGAGCTCTTGGTGAGCTTCCTGAACACGCCCAAGTACGGCTCCCTTGACCCCACCCCGGTGGTCCCCATCTTCTTCCCCTTCTGGTTCGGGATGATCGTGGGGGACATCGGCTACGCCCTCCTCTTCCTCCTCCTGGGGCGCTGGCTTTCCGGCTTCGTGAAGCGGAACGAGCCCTTGGTCATTGACCTCTTCGCCCTCAAGCTCAAGCCCCAGGTGATCGCCAAGCTCGTCTACATCCTCAACTGGATGGTCTTCTGGACGGTGCTCTGGGGTATCGTCTACGGGGAGTTCTTCGGCACCTTCCTAGAGCACCTAGGGGTCTTCGGCACCCCGGAGCACCCGGGCCTCATCCCCATCCTCATTCCCCGCATTGACACCGCCAAGACCGCCAACCTCCTCATCCTCCTCTCCGTGGCCTTCGGCGTGGTCATGGTCTTCTTTGGGCTCATCCTCCGGGCCTACCTGGGGCTCAAGCACCGCCACATGGCCCACTTCTGGGAAGGGGTGGGGTATCTGGGCGGGCTCGTGGGCATCCTGGCCTTGGCCGCCTCGTACCTTGGGAACCTGCAGGCGGGGTGGCTTGCGGGCCTCATGTACCTAGGCTTTGGCGTCTTCCTGTTGGCGGTCCTCATGAGCCGCATCTGGCTCATGATCCCGGAGATCTTCACCCAGGCGGGGCACATCCTCTCCCACATCCGTATCTACGCCGTGGGGGCCGCAGGCGGTATCCTGGCGGGCCTGCTCACGGACGTGGGCTTTGCCATGGCGGAGCGGATGGGCCTCTTGGGGGCGCTTTTGGGCATCGTGGTGGCGGGCGTCTTGCACCTCCTCATCCTCCTCCTCACCACCCTGGGCCACATGCTCCAGCCCATCCGTTTGATCTGGGTGGAGTTCTTCACCAAGTTCGGTTTCTACGAGGAGAACGGCAGGCCATACCGGCCGTTCAAAAGCGTCCGCGAGACGCAGTAAAGGGAGGGTAAGGATGAAGAAGCTTCTCGTTCTGGTTCTGGTAGCGGTGTTCGGCGCGTTGGCTTTGGCGGCGGAGGAGGCGGCGGCCTCCGGGGGCTTGGACCGGGGCCTCATCGCCGTGGGCATGGGGCTCGCCGTGGGCCTAGCCGCCTTGGGCACGGGCGTGGCCCAGGCCCGCATCGGGGCCGCCGGCGTGGGGGCCATCGCCGAGGACCGGGGTAACTTCGGTACCGCCCTCATCTTCCTGCTCCTGCCCGAGACCCTGGTGATCTTCGGCCTCCTCATCGCCTTCATCCTGAACGGCAAGCTCTAAGGGGCTTCTTGGGCCCTGCCCCCTCTGGGGCAGGGCCTTTTCCCAAGGAGGGGAGATGTCTAAACTGGAAGCGATTTTGAGCCAGGAGGTGGAGGCGGAGATCCGCGCCCTTCTGGACGAGGCCAAGGCCAAGGCTGAGGGCTTGCGCAAGGAGGCGGAGGCCAAGGCCGAGGCCCTTTTGGCCGCGAGGAAGCGGGCCCTCGAGGCCCAGTACCAAGCCGCCCTGCGCCGGGCGGAAAGCGCTGGGGAGCTCCTTTTGGCCACCGCCCGCGCCGAGGCCAAGGGGGAGGTGCTGGAGGCGGTGCGGGCCAGGGTGCGGGAGGCCTTGGCGGCCCTGCCGGAAAAGCCCGAGTGGCCGGAGGCGCTGAGGAAGCTCGCCCTGGAGGCCCTTGCCGCCCTGCCCGAGCCCAAGGGCCTGGCCTCCCACCCGGAGAACCTGCCCCACCTGGAGCCCTTGGCCCGGGAAAGGGGCTTGGAGCTGGTGGCCGACCCCGCCCTGCGGCTTGGGGTGCGGGCCCTGGGGAAAGAGGGCAAGACCCAGGTGGAAAATACTTTAGAGGGCCGCCTGGAGCGGGCGTGGGACGCCCTTTCCGCCAAGGTGGCCGCGGTGCTTTGGGGCTAGGCCATGGCGGATGACTTCGCCTACCTAAACGCCCGGGTGCGGGCCAGGCGGCAAAGCCTCCTGAAGGAGAGCTTCTTCCAGGAGGCCTTGGACCTGGCCTACCCCGAGTTCCTCCGCCTCCTTTCGGAAAGCGTCTACGGGGCGGAGCTTGCGGGGCAGGGCCTTCCCGACGTGGACCGGGCGGTGGGGCGTACCCTGGCCCGGCTCGTGGGGGACCTGCCGGGCCTCGTCACCGGGGAGGCCCGCGAGGCGGTGCGCCTCCTCCTTCTGCGCAACGACCTGACCAACCTGCAGGCCATCCTAAGGGCCAAGGCCACGGGCCGCTCCTTTGAGGAGGTCCTCCTCCTGCCGGGGACCCTCAAGGAACCCCTTTGGCGCCAGGCCTACGAGGCGCAGGATCTCCCGGGCATGGCCCAGGTCCTCTCCGTTCCCGGCCACCCCTTGGCCCGGGCCCTGCGGGCGGTCCTTAGGGAAACCCAGGAGCTTACCCGGGTGGAGGCCCTTTTGGCCAAGCGCTTCTTTGAGGACGTGGCCAAGGCGGCCAAGGCCCTCGAGGCCCCCTTCTTGCGGGACTACCTGGCCCTGGAGGTGGACGCCGAGAACCTGCGCACCGCCTTCAAACTCCAGGGGCAGGGGGTATCCCCTGAGGGGCTTTTCGTCCGGGGAGGGCGGTTCGTGGACCGGGTGCGCTTCGCCCGGCTTTTGGAGGGGGACTACGCCGTCTTGGACGAGCTATCCGGTACCCCCTTCGCCCCCTTGGCCGGGGTGCGGGACCTGAAGGAGCTGGAAAAGCGCCTAAGGTGCGTCCTCCTGAAGGAGGCGCGGAAGGGGGCTTCCGACCCCTTGGGGGCGGGGCTGGTCCTCGCCTACGTGAAGGAGCGGGAGTGGGAGGCCATGCGGCTTAGGCTTTTGGCCCGGCGGGCCTACTTCGGCCTGCCCCGGGCCCAGGTGGAGGAGGAGGTGGCCTGCGCATGAGGATCGCCGTGATCGCCGATCCCGAGTCCGCCCAGGGCTTTCGCTTGGCGGGCCTCGAGGCCTACGCCGCCCAGAGCCCGGAGGAGGCCAAGGCCCTTTTGGAAAAGTTGGTGGGCCAAGGGGGGTATGCCCTGGTGGCCGTGGACCAGGGGCTTTTGCCCGAGCCGGAGAAGGCGGTGGAGCGCCTCATGCGGGGGAAGGACCTTCCCGTCCTCCTCTCCATGGCGGGCCTGAAGGAGGCCTTCCAAAACCCCGACGTGGAAGGCTACATGCGCGAGTTGGTGCGGCGCACCATCGGCTTTGACATCAAGTTGTAGGATGGAGGGAAGATGATCCAAGGCGTGATTGAGAAGATCGCGGGCCCGGCGGTGATCGCCAAGGGAATGCTGGGGGCCCGCATGTACGATATCTGCAAGGTGGGCAACGAGGGCCTGGTGGGGGAGATCATCCGCCTGGACGGGGATACCGCCTTCGTCCAGGTGTACGAGGACACCTCGGGCCTCAAGGTGGGGGAGCCCGTGGTCTCCACGGGGCTTCCCTTGGCGGTGGAGCTGGGCCCCGGGATGCTCAACGGCATCTACGACGGCATCCAGCGCCCCCTGGAGCGCATTCAGGAGAAGACGGGAATCTACATCACCCGGGGCGTGGTGGTCCACGCCCTGGACCGGGAAAAGAAATGGGCCTGGACGCCTAGGGTCAAGCCCGGGGACGAGGTGAAGGGGGGCATGGTCCTCGGCACGGTCCCGGAGTTCAACTTCACCCACAAGATCCTGGTGCCCCCCGACGTAAGGGGCCGGGTGAAGGAGGTGAAGCCCGCCGGGGAGTACACGGTGGAGGAGCCGGTGGTGGTCCTCGAGGACGGCACCGAGCTCAAGATGTACCACACCTGGCCCGTGCGCCGGGCCCGCCCCGTGCAACGCAAGCTGGACCCCAACACCCCCTTCCTCACGGGAATGCGCATCCTGGACGTCCTCTTCCCCGTGGCCATGGGGGGAACCGCCGCCATCCCGGGGCCTTTCGGGAGCGGCAAGACCGTTACCCAGCAGTCCCTGGCCAAGTGGTCCAACGCTGACGTGGTGGTCTACGTGGGGTGCGGGGAGCGGGGCAACGAGATGACCGACGTCTTGGTGGAGTTCCCCGAGCTCACCGACCCCAAGACGGGGGGCCCCCTCATGCACCGCACCGTGCTCATCGCCAACACCTCCAACATGCCCGTGGCTGCCCGCGAGGCGAGCATCTACGTGGGCGTGACCATCGCCGAGTACTTCCGCGACCAGGGCTTCTCCGTGGCCCTCATGGCCGACTCCACCAGCCGCTGGGCCGAGGCCTTGCGGGAGATCTCCAGCCGGTTGGAGGAGATGCCCGCCGAGGAAGGCTATCCCCCTTACCTGGCCGCCCGCCTGGCCGCCTTCTACGAGCGCTCGGGCAAGGTGGTCACCTTGGGGGGCGAGGAGGGGGCGGTCACCATCGTGGGGGCGGTCTCCCCGCCGGGCGGCGATATGTCCGAGCCCGTAACCCAGTCCACCCTGCGCATCGTGGGGGCCTTCTGGCGGCTGGACGCCTCCTTGGCCTTCCGGCGCCACTTCCCGGCCATTAACTGGAACGGCTCCTACTCCCTCTTCACGGGGGCCCTGGACCCCTGGTACCGGGAGAACGTGGCCCCCGACTACCCCGAGCTTCGCGACGCCATCTCCGAGCTTCTGCAACGGGAGGCGGGGCTGCAGGAAATCGTCCAGCTGGTGGGGCCGGACGCCCTCCAGGACGCCGAGCGGCTGGTCATTGAGGTGGGGCGCATCATCCGCGAGGACTTCTTGCAGCAAAACGCCTACCACGAGGTGGACGCCTACTGCTCCATGCGGAAGGCCTACGGCATCATGAAGATGATCCTCTCCCTCTACAAGGAGGCCGAGGCCGCCATCCGCCGGGGCGTGAGCATTGACGAGATCCTGGCGCTCCCCGTCATTGAGCGCATCGGCCGTGCCCGCTACGTGAGCGAGGAGGAGTTCCCCCGCTACTTTGAAGAGGCCATGAGGGAGATTGAAGGGGCCTTCAAAGCCCTGGCTTAGGGAGGGAAGATGGACCTCTTGAAGAAGGAGTACACCGGCGTCACCTACATCTCCGGTCCCCTGCTCTTCGTGGAAAACGCCAAGGACCTGGCCTACGGCGCCATCGTGGACATCAAGGACGGCTCGGGCCGGGTGCGCGGCGGGCAGGTGATTGAGGTCTCCGAGGAGTACGCCGTCATCCAGGTGTTTGAGGAAACCACGGGGCTGGACCTGGCCACCACCACGGTGAGCCTGGTGGAGGACGTGGCCCGGCTCGGGGTTTCCAAAGAGATGCTGGGCCGCCGCTTCAACGGCATCGGCAAGCCCATTGACGGCCTGCCCCCCATCACCCCGGAGAAGCGGCTTCCCATCGTGGGCCTTCCCCTGAACCCCGTGGCCCGCAGGAAGCCCGAGGAGTTCATCCAGACCGGTATCTCCACCATTGACGTGATGAACACCCTGGTGCGGGGGCAGAAGCTTCCCATCTTCTCCGGCTCGGGCCTCCCCGCCAACGAGATCGCCGCCCAGATTGCCCGGCAGGCCACGGTGCGCCCCGACCTCTCCGGGGAAGGGGAGAAGGAGGAGCCCTTCGCCGTGGTCTTCGCCGCCATGGGCATCACCCAGCGGGAGCTCTCCTACTTCATCCAGGAGTTTGAGCGCACCGGGGCCCTAAGCCGCTCCGTCCTCTTCCTCAACAAGGCGGACGACCCCACCATTGAGCGCATCCTCACCCCCCGCATGGCCCTCACCGTGGCGGAGTACCTGGCCTTTGAGCACGACTACCACGTGCTGGTCATCCTCACGGACATGACCAACTACTGCGAGGCCCTGCGGGAGATTGGGGCGAGCCGCGAGGAGATTCCCGGGCGCCGCGGGTACCCCGGCTACATGTACACCGACCTGGCCACCATCTACGAGCGGGCCGGGGTGGTGGTGGGGAAGAAGGGGAGCGTGACCCAGATCCCCATCCTCTCCATGCCCGACGACGACCGGACCCACCCCATCCCCGACCTCACGGGCTACATCACCGAGGGGCAGATCCAGCTTTCCCGGGAGCTCCACCGCAAGGGCATCTACCCGCCCATTGACCCCCTGCCCTCCCTTTCCCGCCTCATGAACAACGGGGTGGGCAAGGGCAAGACCCGGGAGGACCACAAGCAGGTGTCCGACCAGCTCTACTCCGCCTACGCCAACGGCGTGGACATCCGCAAGCTGGTGGCCATCATCGGCGAGGACGCCCTCACGGAAAACGACCGCCGCTACCTGCAGTTCGCCGACGCCTTTGAGAAGCACTTCATCAACCAGGGGCAGCAGAACCGCTCCATTGAGGAGAGCCTCCAGATCGCCTGGGCCCTCCTCTCCATGCTGCCCCAGGGCGAGCTCAAGCGCATCTCCAAGGACCACATCGGCAAGTACTACGGGCAGAAGCTGGAGGAGATCTGGGGCGCGCCGCAGGCCCTGGACTAAGGAGGCGGCATGAGCCAGGTCAGCCCCACCCGGATGAACCTTCTGCAAAGGCGGGGGCAGCTCCGTCTGGCGCAGAAGGGGGTGGACCTCCTCAAGAAGAAGAGGGACGCCTTGGTGGCGGAGTTCTTCGGCCTGGTGCGGGAGGCCTTGGAGGCCCGGAAGGCCCTGAACCAGGCGGCCCAAGAGGCCTACTCCGCCCTCCTCCTGGCCCAGGCCTTTGACGGGCCCGAAAGCGTGGCCGCCGCAAGCCTTGGGGTCCCGCCCCTGGAGGACGTGGAGGCGGAGGTGGAAAACGTCTGGGGGAGCAAGGTGCCCAGGCTCAAGGCCACCTTTTCCGATAAGGCGGTGCTTTCCCCCGTGGGCACGCCCGCTTATACCCTCGAGGCCGCCCGCGCCTTCCGCCGCTACGCCGAAGCCTTGGTCCAGGTGGCCAACACGGAAACCCGCCTCAAGAAGATCGGCGAGGAGATCAAGAAGACCACGCGGCGGGTGAACGCCCTGGAGCAGGTGGTGATCCCCGGCATCCGCTCCCAGATCCGCTTCATCCAGCAGGTATTGGAGCAGCGGGAGCGGGAGGACACCTTCCGCCTCAAGCGCATCAAGGGCAAGATCGAAGCGCGGGAGGCGGAGGCCGAGGGCACCCGGCCGAACCCCCAGTTGGAGATCGGGGCGGGCCTCTAAACCAAGGAAAACCCCGGGGGGAAGCCCCCCCGGGGTGCCTTTTTCCCTACTCCGCCTTGGCCTCCTTGAGGATATTGAGGAGCACCGTCTGGAGGATGCCCCCGTTCTTGTAGTAGTCCACCTCCACCCAGGTGTCCAGGCGGGCGAGGGCTTGGAAGCGGACCTCGCTCCCGTCCTCCCTGCGGGCCACGATGTCCACGAGCTTCCTTGGTTTGAGGTCGGAAAGCCCGAGGATTTCGTAAACCTCGTACCCCGTGAGCCCTAGGCTTTCCCGGTTCTGCCCGGGAAGGAACTCCAGGGGAAGGACGCCCATGCCCACCAGGTTGGAGCGGTGGATCCTTTCAAAGCTTTCCGCCAGCACCGCCTTGATCCCGAGGAGGTAGGTCCCCTTGGCGGCCCAGTCGCGGCTGGACCCGGTGCCGTACTCCTTGCCGGCGATGACCAAAAGGGGCGTGCCCTCCGCCTTGTAGCGCATGGCCACGTTGTAGACGAAGTCCACATCCCCCTCGGGGAGCTTCTTGGCGTAGCCCCCCTCAATCCCGTCCAGCATGAGGTTCTTGATGCGGATGTTGGCGAAGGTGCCCCGCATCATCACCTCGTGGTTGCCGCGGCGGGCGCCGTAGGAGTTGAAGTCCTCGGGCTTCACCCCCTTGCTCAGGAGGTACTGGCCGGCGGGGCTTTTCACGGGGATGGCCCCGGCGGGGGAGATGTGGTCCGTGGTCACGGAGTCCCCCAGGACGAGGAGCACCCGGGCCCCCCGGATATCCCCCACCTGCCCTTTCCCCAGCTCCTCAAAGAAGGGGGGGTTCTGGATGTAGGTGCTCTCGGGGTCCCACCGGTAAAGCTCGCCCGTGGGGGCGGGGAGGGCCTGCCAGCGCTCATCCCCCTCAAAGACCTTGCTGTACTCCTTCTTGAAGAGCTCGGGGTCCAGGGTCTTCTGGATGGCCTCCCGGATCTCCTCCATGGAAGGCCAGATGTCCTTGAGGTAGACGGGCTTGCCGTTGGGGTCGTGGCCCAGGGGCTCGGTGGTGAAGTCTATGTCCATGCGCCCGGCCAGGGCGTAGGCCACCACCAGCATGGGGCTTGCCAGGTAGTTGGCCTTCACGTGGGGGTTGATGCGCCCCTCAAAGTTGCGGTTGCCGGAGAGGACGGCGGCCACCACCAGGTCCCCTTCCTCCACGGCCTTGGCGATGTCCTCGGGCAGGGGGCCGGAGTTGCCGATGCAGGTGGTGCACCCGTAGCCCACCACGTGGAAGCGGAGGGCCTCGAGGAAGGGCATTAGCCCGCTAGCCTCCAGGTAGTCCGTCACCACCTTGGAGCCGGGGGCCAAGGAGCTCTTAACCCAAGGCTTGGTGTCCAGCCCCGCCTCCACCGCCTTCTTGGCGAGAAGCCCTGCCCCCAGCATGACGGAGGGGTTGGAGGTGTTGGTGCAGCTCGTGATGGCGGCGATGACCACGGAGCCGTGGGTGAGCTCAAACTCCTCGTCCTGCCGCTTCACGAGCACCTTTTTGCCCAGTTGGTCCTGGCTCAGGCCGAAGCCCCTTTCCTTCACCGGCTTGGTGAGGTGGGCCAGGAAGCTCCCCTTCACCTCCTTGAGGGGCACCCGGTCCTGGGGGCGCTTGGGGCCGGCCAGGGAGGGCTCCACGGTGGAGAGGTCCAGCTCCAGGTACTCGGAGTACTGGACCCTTTCCTCGGCCTCGGGGGTGCGGAAGAGGCCCACCGCCTTGGTGTAGGCCTCCACCAGCGCCACGAGCTCCTCGGGGCGGCCGGTGAGGCGGAGGTAGTTTAGGGTTTCCTCGTCCACGGGGAAGAAGCCCATGGTGGCCCCGTACTCGGGGGCCATGTTGGCGATGGTGGCCCGGTCGGCCAGGGAGAGCTTGGCCACGCCGGGGCCGTAGAACTCCACGAACTTGCCCACCACCCCGTGCTTGCGCAGGATCTCGGTGATGGTGAGGACCAGGTCCGTGGCCGTGGCCCCTTCGGGGAGCTCCCCGTAGAGCTTGAAGCCCACCACCTTAGGGGCCAGCATGTAGTAGGGCTGCCCCAGCATCACCGCCTCGGCCTCAATGCCCCCTACGCCCCAGCCCAGGACGCCCAGGCCGTTCACCATGGTGGTGTGGCTGTCCGTGCCCACCAGGCTGTCGGGGAAGGCCAGGGTGAGGCCGTCCCGCTTTTCCGTCATCACCACCTTGGCCAGGTACTCCAGGTTCACCTGGTGGACGATGCCTGTGCCGGGGGGCACCACCCGGAAGTTTTCCAGGGCCTCCTGCCCCCACTTGAGGAGGAGGTAGCGCTCCCGGTTCCGCTCGTACTCCTTCTCCACGTTGTAGAAGAAGGCGTAGGCGGTGCCGAAGGCGTCCACCTGCACCGAGTGGTCAATGACCAGATCGGCGGGCACCACGGGGTTGATGCGCTTGGGGTCCCCGCCCCGCTTGGCCACGGCGTCCCGCATGGCCGCCAGGTCCACCACCGCCGGCACCCCGGTGAAGTCCTGGAGGATCACCCGGGCAAGCTTGAGGGGCACGTTGATCTCCCCGGGTTCGGGTTGCCAGCGGGCCAGGGCCTCTATGTCCTCCCGCGTCACCTGGTAGCCATCCTCATTCCGCAGGAGGCTTTCCAACATGACCCGTATGGAGAAGGGGAGGCGGCTCACCTCCGCCAAGCCCTGCTTCTCCAGCTCGGTCAGGTCGTAGTAACCGTAGGTGCCGCTTGCGGTTTTAAGCGTCTTCAGGGTCTTGAAGCTGTCCTTCATGCGGACTCCTTTCCCTTCCCCCATGGGGCAAAGGGCCTACGAAACCTCGGTTTGTGGGGGGAAGTGTGTCCGAGGGGGGGCGCCCGCCCCGGCTTTCCCCACTATAACACCTCCAAAAGGGGCGTGGCGTGTCCTAAGACCGCGTTGGCCTGGGCCTGACGGGCGATTTTTAAGGTTTCCAAGAGCTCCTCCTTGGAAACGCCAAGGCGCTTGGCCCGGTGGGCCATGGCCTTCACGCAGGAGGGAGCGCCCGTGGCCAGGGCGATGCCGAGAAGGATAAGGGTGCGGGTTTTCTCGTCCAGGGCTCCCTTTTCCGGCATGGCAAAGGTCCAGCTGCGGCCGTGCTCCAGAAGAAGCCCCGGGGCCTTCTCCGCCAAGAGGGGAATGGCCTCGGGGAGGCCCTCGCCCAGATTGTCCCGCATCGCTTGCAACACCTTTTCGTGGGTGCGCTCCATAGCCTTAGCGTAGTGCTTGGGGTGGGGGAGGGGTGTCCCAGCCTAGGCTTTCCAGGAAGAGGAGCACCTCCTCTTGGACCTCTTGCCAAAGCTCTTCCCGGGGCCTTTGGGCCGGGCGGTCGCCCTTTTGCGGGCCGTAGGCGCCGAAGCCCGCATGGTTGAGCCCAGGGATGAAGGCGATGCGGGCGTTTCGGGGAAGCCGTTTCGCCTTCTCCCGGGCTTCTTCTCGGGGAAGGAGGCCATCTTCCGTGCCGTAAAGGGCCAGGGTGGGGAAGGTTTCCCGGGAAAGGTCCCCTTCGGGGTAGCTGGCGAAGAGGATCAGGGGGAGCTTCTCCCGGGCGGCCAGGTCCGCCGCCGCCACCCCGCCCAGGCTATGCCCCCCCACCACCAGGGGGAGGTTCGGGTGGGCGGCCTTGGCCTTCAGGGCTTCCTCTTTGGCCAGAAGGGCGATGCCCGAGGGAACCTTTAGGAGGACCACCTGGTACCCCGCCTGGGCCACGGGGGCCAGTACCGGGGCGTAGGCCAAGGGCTCCACCCGGGCCCCGGGGTAGAAGGCGAAGAGGGCCTTCGGGTTCTTGGGAGAGAGCTCCAGGCCATAGGAGGCTTCCCTCACCTCCAGGCCCGTGCCCTTTAGGGCCCCTTCCACCCAGGGCTCGGCCTTAAGGGGCCTCAAAAAGTAGAAGCTCACCCCCACAACCCCCAGGGCCAGGAGGGTGGCGGCGAGGAGGAAAAGGAGGAGGAGCTTACGGGCGTCCACGCTTCACCTCAGGACGGGGGCTTTGGCCCTTCTGCCCTCAAAGGTATAGAAGGCGGCGGGCACCACGAAGAGGGTGAGGAGGGTGGAGGAGAGGAGCCCGCCCAGGATGATGACCCCCAAAGGCCTCCGGTACTCCGCCCCCTCTCCGGTGCCCAAAAGGAGGGGAAGGCTGATGATGAGCACGGTGAGGGTGGTCATGAGGATGGGCCTGAGCCTTAGCCGGGCCGCCTCCACCAGGGCCTCTTTCAGGGGCATTTCCCGCATGCGCTTCACGGCGAAGTCCAGGAGGAGGATGGCGTTTTTGGTCACGAGGCCGATGAGCATCACCACCCCCAGCACGCTGATCACGTCCAGGCCCGTGCCCAGGAGGTAGGTGAGCCAAAAAGCCCCCACCAGGGCGAGGGGTACGGGGAGGAGGAGGTAAAGGGGGTAGCGCCAGGCGTTGAACTGGCTGGCGATGACCAGGTAGTTGAGGACCAGGGCCAGGAGGAAGGCCAGGGGGGCCAGGCGGGCGAGCTCCCCGGTGAAGCTCCCAAGGCCCGTGGCCACAAGCTCCACCCCGTCCCCCAAAAGCCCCTTCTCCTGGAACTCTTGGGTGAGTTCCTGCTGGATCTGGAAGCTTCCTGGGGCGTCGGGGCGGAGGTTGATGTTGATTCCGGCGGCGTAGGCTTGGTTGCGGCGGGAGATAAGGGTGGGGCCGGGACGTTCTTGGAAACTGCCCAGACTGGAAAGGGGCAGGAAGGCCTGAAGGTTGGGGGCGTAGATGGGCAGGGAAAGGAGGTCACCTTCCTTGCCCAGGCGCAAGGGATCGGCCTGGACCACGATGGGGAACTCCTCCCCGCCCCGGCGGGCCGTGGCCGCCTGGGTGCCCGAGAGGTAAAGCCTTAAGGCCTGGGCCACGTCCTGGGGGGTGAGGCCGGTGCCGGAAAGCCTGGCGGGATCGGGGACGAAGACCCGTTCCCGTTGGGTGGCCTCGAGGGTGCTCTTCACGTTCAGCACGTAAGGTTTTTCGGCGATGAGGTCCACGATGGCCCCGGTGCGCTCCTCCAGGAGTTTCCGGTCTGGGCTCACCAGGAAGAACTGGAGGTCGGCATCCCCCGCCTCGGGCCCCGTCTGGGCCAAGACCCGGAGGTCGGCCCCGGGAAAGTCTTTTAGGAGGGCCTTGCCCTCGCGGTTGAAAGCCTCCGTGAGGGCGAAGATGTCCTCCCGCTCCCCCTTGGGCTTGAGGACGATCTGGAGCTGCACCCGGGAGGGGTCCCCCACCTGGGCTCCCCCGGTGGCGCTCGCCCCCACGGTGGTCACCACGCGGCTCACGGCGGGATGGGCGAGAAAGTAAGCCTCCAGGGTCCGGGCCGCCCGGTCGGATATGGGGAGGGGGGTGTCCTTGGGGAGGAGGAGGGTGGCGGTGAGGACCCCGGTGTCCGAGCGGGGGGTGAAGTTGAAGGGGATGCGGGGCAGGATGGGGAAGATGGAGAAGAAGGCCAAGGCGGCTATCCCCAGGACCAGGCCGGGGCGGGCCAGGGCGCCCTTTAGGCTTTGGGCGTAGGCCTCCGTGAGGCGCTCTAGGCCGCTTTCGGCGGCGGTGTGGAGGCTTCGGGCCATGGCCCCCGCCAGGTCCAAGAAGAGGCGGCCGAGGTAGCGTAGGAGGGCCAGAAGGGCCGGGTAAAGGGGGAGGAGAAGGAGGTAAGGAAGCCCTTGCCGGTAAAGGAGAAAGGCGGAAAGGAGGCCCAGAAGGAGCCCCGTGGGGCCCCGGTAGCCCCTACGGTAGGCAAAGCGCAGGTCCGAGGGGAAGCGCCTTAGGGCCAAGAGGGCTTCCTTTACGCTCGGGGGGTCGGGGTCGGGGAAGTAGGCCAGGCGCACGGTGAGGAAGAGGAGGGCTTCCAGCCAGCTCACGGCGATGGCCGCCGCCATGCCCAGGCCGAACTGCTGGAAGATCTGGCCGATGATCCCGGGGAGGAAGCTGATGGGGAGGAAGACAGCGAGGAGGCTTAGGGTAGCGGCGGCCACGGCCACGCTCACCTCGCTCGCCCCCTTGAGCACCGCTTCCTTCAGGCCATAGCCCATCCTGCGGTAGCGGTCAATGTTCTCCGCCACCACGATGGAATCGTCCACCACGATGCCCACCGCCACGGTCAGGGCCAGGAGGCTGATGAGGTTGTAGGTGAAGCCCAAGACCCCGTAGAGGAGGATGGCCCCCGAAAGGGTGATGGGGATGGCGAGGATCACGGAGAAGACGGAGTTGAGCTTCCCCAAGAAGACGAGGACCACCAAGGACACGGCCAAGGCGGCCAAGAAGGCTTCCCGCACCGTGTCCTGCACCGCCGCCCGGATGAAGCGGGTGGTGTCCAGGGCGATTTCCGCCCGGTACCCCTTGGGCAAGGGGATTTCCTGAAGGGCCTTCCTAACGCCGTCCGCCACGGCCACGGCGTTGGCGTCGGGGGTTTTCACCACGGCGAGGAGGACGGCGGGGCGTCCGTTTAGGCGGTTTAGGGTGGTGGGGCTTTCGCTCTCCTCCGCCACCCGGGCCACGTCCTTCACCCGTAGGCCCCGGTTGGCGTCCAGGAGGAGGTTGGCCACCTCCTCCGCCGTGGCGGGGGTGTTCCTTAGGGTATAGACGAGGCGCCTCTCCCCTTCCGTGAGGCTTCCCAAGGGGAGGTTGAGGGCCGACTGGGAGAGGGCTTGGACCACCTGGAGGGGGGAGACGCCCAAGGCCTGGAGGCGGTCGGGGTCCAGGTAGACGCGGACGGCCCGCTTTGGGGCCCCGGTGAGGCGGATGTCCGCCACCCCTTGGACCAGCTGGAGCTTGGGCTTCAGGGTGCGCTCGGCGTAGCGGAGGACCTGGGAGAGGTCCTCCCCGGGGGCCTCGAGGGCGATGTAGAGGATGGGGCTCGCCGAAGGGTCAAACTTCTGCACCACGGGGGCGGAGGCGTCCCGGGGGAGTTGCCCCCGGGCGGCGGCCACCTTTTGGCTCACCTCCACCGCTGCCCGGTCCACGTCCACCCCTTGCTGGAACTGGACGAAGACCAGGCTAAACCCTTCCGTGGAGCTGGAACCGATGGTGTCCACCCCACTCAGGGTGGAAAGGGCGTCCTCCAGGGGCTTGGATACCTGCTCCGCCACCTCCTCGGGGCCGGCCCCGGGGTAGCTGGTGGACACCGCTACCACCGGCACGCTGAAGCGGGGAAGGAGCTCCACCCCAAGGCCTAGCCCCAAAAGGAGCCCCACCAGCACGAGCCCCACGAAGATGGCCGTGGCGAAGACGAAGCGCTCCACGAAGAAGGCCACCAAGGGGTTTTCCCTCACGGCACCACCTCCACGGTGTCCCCGTCCCTAAGCCCTTCGGGCACGGGGTAGATGACCTTAGCGCCCTCGGGAAGGCCCTCCACCACCGCCCTGTTCCCCTCCTGGGCCACCAGGCGCACCGGCTGCCTCCTCGCCCTTCCGCCCTCCAGGAGGTACACCACCCCCTGCCCTCCCTCGGCCCGCACCGCCCCTGCGGGGAGGAGGATGCCTTCCGCCACCCGTTCCCGGTAGCGCACCTCGGCGGGGCCGGGAAGGAGGGGGTCTTGGGGCTTAAGCACCACCTCCACCAGCCGGGTCTGGCCCGGCAGGTCCGTTTTCCGCAGGAGGGCTGCCGGGGTTTCCTTGCCGTTTTGCCGCAAGGTGAAGGGGGTTTCTGGGGTTAGGGCCTGGGCCTTTTCCGGGGGCAGGTAAAGCCGGGCGAGGAGCCGGTCCGTGGTGGCCAGGCGGAAGGCGCGGCTTCCCACCCCCAAGAACTCGCCTTCCTTCACGAAGACCTCTACCACCTCCCCGGCGAAGGGGGCCCGGACCACGCTCTCCTTAAGGTTCCGCTCCGCTTGGCGCACCTGGAGCCTGGCCGCCTCCACCTGGAGCTCCAGGAGGCGGATGTCCTCGGCCCGCTCCAAACGGGCCAGGGCCTCCCTGGCGTTCTCGTAGGCGCTTTCCGCCTGGTGGAGGTTGGCCTCCAGGGCCTTTAGGTCCAAGGGGGCCAGGGCACCGGCCTCCAAAAGGGCTTTGCCCTCCTCGTAGCGGCGCCTAGCTGCCTGGAGCTGGGTTTCCGCCGCCTGGAGCTGGGCGGCGAGGGCCTTGCGGTTCCCCGCAAGCTGGTTCCTGGCCCTTTCCAGGTTGGCCTCGGCCTGCTTGAGGTTGAGCCTCGCCGCCTCCAGGGCCTCCTGGAAGGGGGCGGGGTCCAGGAAGACCACGCCTTCCCCGGCCTGCACCTGGCTTCCCGCCGGCAAGGTCCGGACCACCCGTCCCGAGGCCCCGGCGGCCACCAGGCTGTCCCGCTCCGCCTGCAAGGTGGCAGAGGCCTTGCTCTCCCGTTCCAGGACCCCGCGCATGGCCGCCACCGCCCGCACCTCCACCCGCAAGGGGCTTGGGGCCTCGGGGGCGGGGGCCTCGGCCTTCTTGGGAGCGCAGGCGGCGAGGAGGAGGGGAAGGAGGAGCCAAAGGCGCTTCATGCTCACCTCGAGGCCAGAAGGCCGTAGTAGGCCTTCAGGTAGGCGTGCTTGGCCTGTTCCAGGGAAAGGGCCGCCTGGAGGAGGGCAAGCTCCTGTTGCAGGAGGCCTAAGCGGCTGGTGAGGCCCGCTTGGAAGCGCTTTTCCTCCGCCTGGTAACGCTCGTTGGCCGCCCGGTAGGCCTCCTCCGCCGTTCTTACCCCTTGGAGAAGGGGGGAGAGCTGGCCGAAGCGGGCCTCGAGGCCCACCCGGAGGGAACGCTCCAGGTTGTGGAGGTTTTCCTCCAGGGTTTTCGCCTGGTCCTCCAGGGCCTCCATGTCCTTCCGGGGCGTGAAGCTCTCGTCCAGAAGCCCCCGTTGGAAGCGGAGAAGCGCTAGGGACTGCCTCAGGTTCAGGAGGTCCGCATGGGCCTGAAGGAGTTCCTCCACCAGGCTTTTCTGCGGCAAGGGGGGAAGCTCGGCCACCGCCTCGGGTTTCCAAGAACCCACCAGGTTAGCCAAGGCAGCCAGGGCGCTTTCCTCCCCGCGCTTGGCGGCTTCCAGGTTCTTACGGGCCTCGAGGACGCGGTTTTGCGCCTCCAGGAGGTCCAGGCTCGTGGCCCCGCCGCCCTTGACCCGCACCTCCGCCGCCCTTAGCCCGAGTTCCGCCACCTCCAGGGCCTTGGCCGCCAGGGCCACCTGGAGGCTTGCCTCCCGTGCCTGGGCGTAGGCGGAGACGATGTCGCTTTCCGCTTGGGCCAACGCCCTTTCCAGCCTGGCCTTGGCCAGGGCCTCCGCCTGGCGGGCCTGCAGCTCGGCCAGGGGGGTGCGCAAGGGGTCTTGCAGGGTGCGGCTGAGGTCCTTTTGCCGCATCTCGTATTCCAGCCGGGCCGTGACCACCGCCGCCACCTCCGGGGCCTTCTTGAGGGCCTCCGGGAGGGGCTGGGCCAGGGCGGGAACCAACAGGGTCAGGGTCCAAAGAAGCCTCTTCATCGCGCTACCTCCGGTAGGATTTCCCCGTAAAACTGGTAAAGCTCCATACGCCGGTTCCGCAGGTTGTTCTCCGCTTGGAGCAGGTTGAGCTCCGCCTGGAGCAGGTTGAGCTCCGCCTGCAGGACGCCCAAGGGGCTTTCCAGGCCTAGGGCGAGCCGTGCTTGCACCTCTTCCAAGGCCTTTTGCGCCGCCTCCCGGCGAAGGCGGGCGAGGGCCAGGCTGGCCTCGGCGCTCTTCAGGGCGTTTTCCAGACGGGCCTTTTCCAGGTGGGTCTGGATCTCCGCCGCCCTTAGCGCCTCCTCCGCCCCCCGCACCTGGGCCTTGGCCGCCTCGTAGCCGGCGAGGAGGCCCGGGGAGAGGGTGAGGGAGAGGGAAAGCCTAAGCTCCTCCGTGGTCCGGTACTGGCCGGCCCCTGGGAGGGTGGTGGGGGGGCGGGCAGGGTCCTGGCGGGTATAGGCCAGGGTGGGCCTCAGGTCCTTGCTGGAGAGGCTTAGGGAAAGGGTGTCGTTCCCCGAGGGGTAAAGGCTAAGGCTCCCTTGGAGGGTGGGGAGGAGGTTGCGCCAGGCCGCCCTTTCCCCGATCTGCGCCTCGGCCAGGGCCAGCCGGGCCTCTTCGAGGCCCAAGGGCGTGGTGCCTTGGGGGAGGGGGATTTCGGGGAGAGGGGCTTTCAGGTCCACAAGCCCCGCCGCCGCCTCCTCCGCCAGCTTTAGGCCAAGCTCCGCCTCCGCCAGGCGGTTTTGCGCCTCCTTTAGGGCGAGCTCCGCCTCCCTCAGGTCCTTGGGGCTCCCTTGGCGCTTCCTGGTGGCCTCCAGGGCGAGCTGGGCGAGGGCTACGCCCTTCTCCGCAAGCCGCACCCCCAAAAGGGCCTCCTGGTAGCGGCCGTAGGCGGCCACCGCCTGGGCTTGGAGGGCGGTGAGGGTCTTGCGGTAGGCGAGTTCCGCCCGCCGGAGGCCGATCTCCGCCCGCGCAAGCCCGTCGGCGGCCTCGCCAAAGGGGAAGGGGGTGAGGACCAGGGCCAGGGTGAGGGCCTTGGCGTCCTCGGGAAGGCTTGCGCAAAGGGCCTGGGGCGTGCACTCGTAGCCTAGGCGGGCGTAGTTCCCCTGGAGGCTTAGGGCGACGGGGGCGCTTTGGGCCTCGAGGGCCTTGGCCGCCGCCAGGAGGTAGGCCTCGGCCTGCCGCTTTAGGGGGTGGTCCTTGAGGGGGCTTAAGGCCCCTTGGGCCAGGGTGGGGACCAGAAAAAGGGCAAGCGCCCATAGCCTAGCCACGTTCCACCTCCGTGAGCTTGGTAAGGAGCGCTCGGAAAGCGCCGAGCTCTTCCGGGCTTAGCCGGGCCAGGGTTTGGCCGAAGACGCGGAGCCAGGCCTCCTTGAGCCGCAGGGCCACCGCTTCCCCTTCCGGGGTGAGCTCTAGCTGGACCCGCCTCCGGTCCAAAGGGTCGGGATGCCGTCGGAGGAGGCCCGTCTCCTCCAGGGAAGTGAGGAGGTGGGAAACCTGGGAGGGGAGGATCTCCAAGTGCTCCGCCAAGCGGGAGGGAAGGCGTACCCCCTCCTTGACCAGGCGGAGTACCTCCGCCTGCAGGAGGGAAAGCCCTTCCTGGGCGAAAACCTCCTTGGCCCGGGAAAAGAGGAGGCGCATCAGGGCGTAGCCCAGTTGGGAGAGTTCCTCCACCAGGGGTGCCGGAGGACCGTTCATACCCTTCAACTATAAAGGGCTGTCAATTAAAAAAGGCAAGAGGGGCTACACTCCCCCATGGTGTACAATGGGCCCAGGTGATATGGACAGACCTCCCAGTCGGTCGCTCTTCTTCCTTCCCTTCGGTTCCCTAGCCCTGGCGCAAGCGCAAGCCCCAACCCCCGGGGACCTTTTTCTTTTGGTCCTTCTGCTCGGGCTTTCCGCTTTCTTCTCGGCGAGCGAGACCGCTTTCACCGCCCTTTACCCTTGGAAGCTCAAGGAGCTGGCGGAGGCCAAAGGGGGCCCCTTTACCCTCCTCGCCCGCGACATCACCCGCTTCCTCACCACCATCCTGGTGGGGAACAACCTGGTGAACATCGCCGCCACCGCCTTGGTGACGGACCTGGCCACCCAGGCCTTTGGCTCCTTGGGGGTGGGGCTCGCCACCGGGGTGATGACCTTCTTGATCCTCTTTTTTGGCGAAATCACCCCCAAGTCCATCGCCGTGCACCATGCGGAGGCCTTGGCCGGGGTGGCGGCCTGGCCCATCTACGTCCTTTCCGTGGTCTTCTACCCCCTGGGGCGGTTCTTTAGCTGGGTTTCGGGGGCCATTTTGCGGCTCCTGGGCCTCGAGCCCCGGAACACCCCTTTGGTCTCGGAGGAGGAGCTTCGGCTGATCCTGGCGGGGGCGGAGGAGTCGGGGACCATAGAGGCCCAGGAGGAGGAAATGATCCACTCCATCCTGGAGCTGGAGGAAACCCCGGTGCGGGAGATCATGACCCCCCGGGTGGAGATGGTGGCCATTGAGGCGGAGGCCACCCTGGAAGACCTCCTCCACCTATTCCGCGAGCACCGGTATAGCCGCATTCCCGTCTACCGGGAAAGCGTGGACCACATCGTGGGGGTGGCCTACGCCAAGGACCTCTTGGACTACTACTGCGAGGAGGACCTGAAGGCGAGGACCGTGGCCTCCATCGCCCACCCTCCCTACTTCGTACCGGAGAACATGGACGCCTGGACCCTTCTTAGGGAGCTCCGCCGCCGCAAGGTGCACCTGGCCATCGTGGTGGACGAGTTCGGGGGCACGGCGGGGCTCGTCACCCTGGAGGACGTGATGGAGGAGATCGTGGGCGAGATCTACGACGAAACCGACGAGCCCGAGGACGCCCCCATCCGCCGCCTGCCCGACGGCTCCTACTCCATCCAGGCCCAGACCCCCGTGGACGAGGTTTCCGAGGCCTTGGGGGTGGAGCTTCCCGAGGGGGAGTACGATACGCTTTCCGGCTTCCTCTACGAGCAGTTTGGCCGCATCCCCGGGGTGGGGGAGAGCGTGGAGTGGCAGGGCTTCCGCTTCGTGGTGGAAAGCGCTGACCAGAGGCGGATCGAGCGGGTGCGGGTGGAAAGGCTGGTGGAGCATGGAGGGGGTTAGGCGGCTTTTGGAGGCGCACGTGGTCCGGGCCTACGCCCCCTACTCGGGCTTTCCCGTGGTGGCCTTGGTGGAGGCGGAAGGGGAAGTGTTCCTAGGGGTGAACGTGGAAAACGCCAGCTTCCCCCTTTCCCAGTGCGCCGAGCGGAACGCGGTGGCGGCCATGGTCCTGGCGGGGAAACGGCGCATAGACCGGGTGCACGTCTATAGCCCCAAGGGCCCCATTCCTCCGTGCGGGGGGTGCCGGCAGGTGCTCATGGAGTTCGGCACCCCACAAACCCCAGTTCTCCTCCACGGCCCCGAGGGCTACGTGGAGAAGACCCTGGGCGAGCTCTTACCCCTGGCCTTCCGCCTCTAGAGGGAAAGCACCAAGCTGGTCTGGAGGAAGCCCGGCACCTGGAGGGTCAGTTCCAGCCGGGCCGTACCCCTTTCCAGCCCGGGGCGGAAGCCCACCACCTGAAGCCGCCCCTCTCCCCGGGCGGGAAGGTCCGCCTCCACCCGGAAGCTCTGTCCCAAGAGGACGAGCCGCCCCTCCACCCGAAGGGGCAGGGGGTTGGGGTTTTCCAGGAAAACGTTCACCCCGGCCCGCCGCACCCGTACGGGCTCTAAGGGGAAGGCCAGGCGGGTGCGGAAGAAGGTAAGGTTTTGCCCCAGGGTGCTCCCCTCCAAAACCACCTCCACCCCTTCCCGGGAAAGGAGGGCCCGCCCCGTGGCCAAGGCCTGGCGGGGGGTGAGGCGCACGGTGAGGGTTTCCTCCCTCCTCCCCGGGGGCAGGTTTACCTCCACCGGAACCGCCACCTCCCCCACCCGAAGCCTCGTGCCGAAGGCGGCCAGGGGCAGGGGGAAGGGGTTCGGGTTCTGGAAGGCCACCCTTAGGCCCAGGACCAAGGTGGGCTCGGGGCTGAGCTCCAGGCCCAGGAGGTCCGCCCCGAGCAGGGTGGCCTCTGGAGGAGCAGGCCTTGGGGCGCATGCGGCGAGGAAAAGGATAAGGGCTGGAAAAAACCTTATAAGAGCCATCCTTCCTCCTTAAGCCTTTCCAAAACGGGCAGGAAGCTTCCCCAAAGGGGGCTTTCCGCCGGGTAGGGGGGCCTAGGGTAGCCGGCGGGGAGGCCCAGGTGCCGTAGGGCCTGCTTCAAGAGGGGCACGCCCCCCTTGGCGAGGAGATCCCCCAGGGGGAAAAGCTTCTTTTGGAGCGCCTCGGCCTGGGCGAACTCGCCTTGGCGGAAGTGGTGGAGGAGGGCTTTGTAGGTTCTGGGGGCCAGGTTGGCGGCGGCCAGGATGCCCCCTTCCGCCCCCAGGGCCAAGGCCCCGAGGAAGGTGGGGGCGTGCCCGGTGAAGACGCGGAAGCCCGGGAGCTTGGCTTGGTAGAAGGCGAGGCGGGAGAGGTCGCCGCTAGAGTCCTTGATGCCCAGGATCCGGGGATGCCGGGCCAGGGCCTCCACGGCGGAGAGGGGGAGGTCCACCTTGGTGTTTTGGGGCACGTGGTAGAGGAAAAGGGGCATCCTCTCCGCCAGGGCTTCGTAGTACCGGGAAAGGCCTTCCCCAAGGCTTCCGTGGTAGTAGCGGGGAGGGGTGGCCAAAAGGGCCATGGCCCCCACCTCCTGGGCCTCCTCCAGGGCCCTTTCCGCCTGGGGTAGGGTCTCCTCCATGAGGCCTACCAGGAAGGGCTTCCTGGGGCGGAGGGCCCGGAGGCCTTGGCCCCGCTCCTCGGGGGTCAGGTGGACCCCTTCCCCGTTGGAGCCGTAGATGAGAAGCCCGTCCACCAGGGGTTCCAGGGCCTCGGCCAGGGTGCGGAAGGCCTCCAGGTCTAGCCTTCCCTTCGTGTCAAAGGGGGTAGGGATGGGGGGCAGGATCATCATGGCCTCCTCAGGCTTAAGGCTAACCCCAAAAGGTGCAGGGCGTAGGCCGCAAGGAGAAGCCCAGGGCCCTCCCCTTGTCCAAGGCGCACCAAGCCCCAAGCGGCGAGGAAGAGGAGGAGGACGCCAAGCCCTGCGGCGAAGCCGAGACTCCCCGGCACGAAAAGGCGGACGAGGAGGGCGTAGGTGGGGGGTACGGTACCCTTGCGCCGGGGAAGGAGGAAGGCGAGAAGGTGGTAGAAGAGAAGGGCAAAGTAGCCCAGGAAGGCCCAGGGGCGGGCCCGCTCGGGTAGGGGAAGGGGCAGGGCCAAAAAGGTGCGCCAGGGATCCTCCCAAAACTGGCCCCACCCTAGCCGCAAGAGGGCGAGGTAAAGGGTGCGGGCGCTGGGCCCCGCTTCCCTGGCTCCCCAGGGGTCGGTGCCCAGGCCCAAAGCGGTGCGGAGGGGGCCCTCGAGGGGGGCTTTCCGGTAGGCCTCGGCCAAGGCCTTCTCCTCCCCCGTGAGGGCCAGGGCGAAGGGCAGGCCGCTTCCTTCTAGGAGCCCCTTGGCCTCCTGGGGCGCCTCGGGCAGGAGGGCGTAGCCCAGAAGGGCTTGGGTTTCCGGGGTGGGGGGAAGGGAGCGGAGCCAATCCAAAGCGGCCTGGGTGCGCAGGGAGCCCCGGTCCAGCGGGGGAGCGAAGAGGGCCTTCCGGGCCTGTTGGTCCAGGCCGTGGAGGAGGGTGGCGGCCCCTAGGGCGAGGAGGAGGAGGAGGGCAAGGAGCCTTTCCCCAAAGCTGGCATAGGCCAGGGAAAGGTGCCTTAAGCGCAGGAGGGGGTGCCGGAAAAACCCGCCGAGGAAGCCGCCCAGGTTGCGCAGGTCCCGAAGTTGGGGAGGGAGGTAGAAGAGGACGAGGTAGAGGAGAAGGGCCAGATAGGCCACGGCCAGGACGGCGAGCGCCAGGGAAAGCCCCTCCAGGTTGGGCGGCGACCAGGCCTTCAGGGTTTCCAACGCCACCCTAAGGCGTAGGGCCTGGGCGGGGAGGCCTTGGGCCTCTAGGGCCTCCGCCCGCTCCTGGAAAAAGGCGAGGGAGCCCGGGAAGAGGGGGCTTGTGCGGAGGAGGGTGTCCGTGAGGAGGCGGGCTGTTTCCGGTTCCTTACCCTCCAGGCGCCTCGCCGCCTCCGCCATGGCCAAGACGGGGGGAAAGGCGTAGGGGAGCTCGGGGCGGTGCCCCCGGGCGAGGAGGTCTTGGCGGTAGGCCTCGAGGTCCTCGGGGCCCAGGTTTTCGGGGTCCAGGGCCCAGTAGGCGAAGTAGGGCCAGGGCTTAGGGGGCATTAGGGCCTGGAGGAGAGGGGCAAGCGCCTTCAGGTCCTCCTCGCTCCCCTCAAAGGGAAGGGGCGGAAAGGGGATGGGCAAGACCCTCTCCCCCTCCAAAAGGGCCTCGGGGCCAGGCCGTAAGGCCACCACCTTGGCGGGCGCGTAGTGGTAGCGCACCCCGGGCTCCTTTAGGCTCGCCTCCAGGACCAAAAGCCCCTGGGCCAGGTACACCCTTTCCCCTTGCACCAAGGGGCCAAGCCATGGGCCCTTCGGCAGGGCGAGAAGCCCCCAGGGCAGGCGTAGGCCCTCTTCCGTGAGGGTGGGGGTGGGTTGGCCCTGGGCCAGGAAGCGCCCCTCCAAGGCCCCGGAGGGCAGGACGAGGCGCACCCGGTACTCCCCCGGGGCTTCCGGGGTGAGGGTTAGGCGGAAGCTCCCCCCTTGCACCGCCACCTCTTGGGCCTTTGTCCCTTGGGGGCCTTCCACCTCCAGGGGGAAGCGCCCTTCGGGCAGGTCCCGCCCTTCCAGGGTCAGGGGTTGTCCCACGGGGGCCTCGGGGGGGACCAGGAGGCTTTGGGCCAGGGCCCAAGGCAAAAGAAAGGCCAAAGCCGCCAAGCGAAGGCGCATGGCGTTATTCTACAGGCATGGGTCTATTGGACATGATCGGGCCGGTGATGGTGGGGCCTTCCTCTAGCCACACGGCGGGGGCCTGCCGCTTGGCCCTCCTTGCCCGCCACCTCCTGGGGGAGAAGCCCAGGCGGGTGGAGTTCGGCCTCCACGGTTCCTTCGCCAAGACGGGAAAGGGGCACGGCACCCATCTGGCCCTGACGGCGGGGGTTTTGGGCTTGCGGCCGGACGATGAGCGGCTTAAGGAAAGCCTGGCCCTGGCGGAGGCGGAAGGGGTGGAGGTGGTGTTCAAGGAGGTGGAGCTTGGGGACGTCCACCCCAACACCGTCCGCATGGTCCTGGAAGGGGAAAGGGAGCGGCTCGTGGTGACGGGAAGCTCCCTGGGCGGGGGGCTCGTGCGCATCTTTGACCTGGACGGGTTTGAGGTGCGCATCACGGGGAGCGCCCCTACCCTGGTGATCCGCAACGTGGACACCCCGGGGGTGGTGGCCCGGGTGGCCCGCGTCCTGGCGGACGATGAGGTGAACATCGCCCACCTCACCGTGAGCCGCAAGAAACGGGGCGGCGAGGCCATGATGAGCCTGGAGATGGACCGGCCCCTTTCGGACAAGCCCCTGGAGTACCTGGCCTACCTCTCCTACATCCTCTGGGTGCGGCAGATTCCCCCGGTGATGGACTAGCCCTTGGGAAGCTCCAGGCGTAGGCAGGCACCCCCAAGGCCGCTCCTTTCCGCCTTGAGCCTGCCCCCGTGGGCTTCGGCCACCCTTTGGGCGGTGTAGAGGCCTAGGCCCGAGCTTCCCCGGTGGCCTGGGCCTTGGCGGAAGGGTTTGGCCAGGACCTCCAGGGGGAGGGGCAGGCCAGGCCCATCGTCCTCCACGGCGAGGGTGTTTTCTCCCACCCGCACCTGGACGCGGGTTTTGGCGTGGCGCAGGGCGTTTTCCAGGAGGTTGGCCAGGGCGCGCTCCAAAAGGAGCCTTTCCCCCCGGCCAAGCCCTGCCCCGTCCACGTTCAGGCGTAGACCCCGCTTTTGCGCCTCCTCCTGGTAGCGCAAAAGGAGGTCTTCCGCCAGGGCCCGCAGGTTCAAGGTTTCCTTCTGGGGTGGGCGGGCCTCGAGGCGGGAGAGGGCGAGGAGGTTTTCCACGAGGCGGTAGGCGCGGGAAAGCTCTTCCTTAAGGTTTCCTAGGAGGGCAAGCCGCCCTTCCTTGCCGAGATCGTCCGCCTTCTCCAGGTACTCCAGGGCGCGGATGGCGGAGATGAGGGGCGTCTTCAGGTCATGGGCCAAGGCGGCGTAGAAGGCCTCTCGGGCCTCCAGGAGCTCGCTGAGGCGCTCCAAGAGCTCCGTGAAACGGGCGCGCAAGAGGGCGATCTCCCCCGGCGGGGGTTCTTTGGGGGCGGGGAGGTGAAGCCCCTTCAGCTCCCCCTTGAGGGAGAGGTAGGCCAGGGCCCGGGTGAGCTCCTCCAGGGGCCGTAAGAGCCCTTGCGCCAAAAAGTAGCCCACCCCCGCCGAAACCAAGGCCAAGAAGGCGAGCCAAAGCAAGAGGGGAAGCCACGGGCCCTCCCCCAGGAGGCCCAGGGTGAGGGCCAGGACCAGGTTGGGCAGGAAGGCCAGGAGGCCGATGACCAGGGCAAGCCTAGCCCTAAGGCTCATCCTTTCCCGCCGAAAGCACCGCCAGGAAGGCCTCCTGCGGCACCTCCACCTTGCCGATGGCCTTTAACCGCTTCTTCCCTTCCTTCTGCTTCTCCAAAAGCTTCTTCTTCCGGGTCACGTCCCCGCCGTAGCACTTGGCCAAAACGTCCTTTCTGAGGGCCTTCACCGTGGCCCGGGCGATGATCTTGCCCCCGATGGCCGCCTGGATGGGCACCTCAAAGAGTTGCCTTGGGATCACTTCGGCCAGCTTGTCCACGATGGCCCGGGCCATGCTGTAGGCCTTTTCCCGGTGGGCGATGAAGGTGAGGGCGTCCACCACCTCCCCGTGGACCAGCACGTTCACCTTTACCAGGTCCCCCGGTTGGTAGCCCGCCTGCTCGTAGTCCATGGAGGCGTAGCCCCGGGAGAGGCTTTTTAGGCGGTCGTGGAAATCGTAGAGGATTTCGGCGAAGGGGGCCTCGTAGACCAGTTCCACCCGCTTCTGGGCCCCGGGCAGGTAGTTCATGCTCAGGAGGCGCCCCCGCTTTTCCTGTACGAGCTGCATGATGCTCCCCACGTATTCCTCCGGGGTGAAGATGGTGAGCTTCACGTACGGCTCGAAGATCTCCTCTATCTTGGTGGGGTCGGGGAGGTCGGCGGGGTTGTGGATTTCCGTTTCCTCCCCGCTTTTGAGCCGCACCTTGTAGACCACGCTGGGGGCGGTGGCGATGAGTTCTAGGCCGAACTCCCGCTCAAGCCTCTCCTGGACAATCTCGGCGTGGAGGAGGCCCAAGAAACCGCAGCGGAAGCCAAAGCCCAGGGCGGTGGAGGTCTCCGGCTCAAAGGAGAGGGCGGCGTCGTTGAGCTTAAGCTTCTCCAGGGCGTCCCTTAGCTTGTTGTAGTCCCCGGAATCCACCGGGTAAAGCCCGGCGAAGACCACGGGCTTGGCGGGGCGGAACCCGGGGTAGGGGGTGGGGGTGGGCCGGTGGGCCAGGGTGATGGTGTCCCCCACCTGGACGTCGTGGATGTCCCGGATGGCGGCGGTGAGCCAGCCCACTTCCCCCACGGAGAGGCTTTCCGTGGGCACGAGGCCTTGCGGGGTGAAGATGCCCACCTTGTCCACCACGAACTCCTTCCCCGTGGAGAAGATGCGGATCCTATCTCCGGGGCGCACCGTACCCTCAAAGACCCTGAGGTAAGGGATGACGCCTTGGTAGGCGTCGTAAAGGGAGTCAAAGATGAGGGCCTTGAGGGGGGCTTCGGGGTCCCCTTGGGGTGGGGGGATGCGCTTCACGATGGCCTCGAGAATCTCCTCCACGCCCTCCCCCGTCTTGCCCGAGGCGAAGATGGCCTCGTCGGCGGGGATGCCCAGGACCTCCTCCACCTCCAGGGCCACCTCCAGGGGCCGGGCGTTGGGCAGGTCAATCTTGTTGATGACCGGGATGATCACGTGGTTGTGCTCCAGGGCCAGGTAGAAGTTGGCGATGGTCTGGGCCTCTACCCCCTGACTTGCGTCCACCACCAGGAGCACCCCCTCCACCGCCGCCAAGGCCCGGGACACCTCGTAGGTGAAGTCCACGTGCCCCGGGGTGTCAATGAGGTGGAAGATGTAGGTCTGCCCGTCCTTGGCCTGGTAGTTGACCCGCACCGCGCTGGCCTTGATGGTGATGCCCCGCTCCCTCTCTAGCTCTAAGGAGTCCAGAAACTGCTCCCGCATCTCCCGCTCGCTCACGGCGTGGGTCATCTGCAGGATGCGGTCGGCCAGGGTGGACTTCCCGTGGTCCACGTGGGCGATGATGGAGAAGTTGCGGATGCGGCTTACCATCCTTTCCATCGTCCGGGGTAGGCGGGGCAAAGTCAAGCCAGGCTGGGCTTGCCTTGTACAAGGCAAGCCCGATCTGGCTTCAGGGGAAGGGTGTCCCCGAAAACGTTCTGAACACCCCTATAACGCGAACTCCTCCCGGCGTCGCCCTTCCCCTTCAAACGAAACGTCTTCAACATGTGTAGCAATCCAAAGCTCAACTCCTGATGTACCTGATGTAGAAGTGATGGGGCTCGCAGGCCACCGGTTAGTCAAGCCGCCCAACGTTTGACATGAGCGGCAGCTTACGGCGTCTTGCAAACTGCCCTCTCGATGGAGGGGTTGGGAGCCAGGCCCCGATCCAAAGCGATGCCTTGCCCCTCATTGAGGACGAGAGAGTGCGCCCTCGACGATATCTGTGTTCTGTGAATCGATGATCACCCATCCTCCAGGGGTGCGACAAAGCACGTTGAGAAGGATTCCGTTGCGTGCGGGAAGTGGCGCTCCCTCAGGGGAAACGTGACCCTCGAGGACCCAGCGCACTCTGGCAATGGCGATGTCCTCCTGAGGGAACCGGACCGACACGTTCTCGATAGTCAACCGGCTGTTCTTGAACATAGTTGCGTGCGTGAACTCATGGGCCTTCTTGATTTCATCTCTTCCTTTCCACCAGAGGCCCACCACATTGACGAACTCCGCATCTGGTGCAAACAGCTCGGCAAATGCGTTCATGTCATGCCGGTTCCAGCATTCCGCGAATGCGTGAACGACCTGTGTTACTTCGTCAATTGCATCGAACATTGGCTTCTCCTTTTCCGTGAATTAGGCACACCGTTCAGTAAGAATTCGCACTTCTCGAGTGGCCTCCAGGCCGTGACGACCGCCTGCTACGCCGGGTAACACGCACGCGCCTGCGCATGGCGGTCGCCCTATCCGCTGCGTAAAAGACGCTGTTGACAGCCACGACGGTGTTGAAGCAGGCGTTGGCGAAGGGGAACTCCTCCAGATCCTCCTTGGACATCGGCCCCGGGCAACCGCTGCCGTACGATCGTCACAAGCCGCGGTGCGGCCTAGAGGGCGCTCACCTGCGTACTGCGAAGGCTCGCCAGGACCGACAGCAGTCCCGCGCCGCACCCGGCATCGACTAGGCGTATGCCTCTGGTTACCCGTGCGGCATCCAAAGCTGCGCCCAACAGCGGCAAGCACACCCACCCCGCGTAGGTAGCCCAGTCCTGAGCACGGGCCCCCCAGAGTTGACCGCGAATCGTTGCCTTTCACATCGGTCTGCCTCTTGAAGGCATAATACGCCTCGGTGGGTTGTTTGTCAAGTTCTTTGGGGCTTGCCTAAAAAATCGCCTAGTACCCCGACGGTGGAGGCAGGAGGGAGAGGAGACCCCTGAGCCCATGGGGAATGAGCTCCAAAAGGGTCCGCATCAAGGCCGTGTGCGGATTGCGCTTCCCTATATACCCCCCACGCAACCGGTACACCTTTGCCCACTGACCCCACGCCCGCGACTCGTTCCGCACCTCCCCACCCCCACGCATTTGAGGATGAAGCATGAGCTCCGCCACCGCCTCCGATGCCCCTCCCCCTCAGAACCCGCTGCCGCCAAAATATCCCCCAGAAGGACGAATCCGCTGCAACACCCCCGCTCCCAACAAGGCGTTGGGTGCGTATTCCGACGCCACGTTTCCCCCCAGACCATAAGCGCCTCCGCCTCTGATTCCGTCGTCCTAGGGCCAGGATGAGCTATGCCCTTGCGCCCCCTTACCTCTTCCCCAAGGCGGTAGGATTTGCGCCAGGGTTTACCCCGTTTGCCGGTGGGGGGTGCCACGGCTTGGGCCAGGCGGAGGGAATGGGCCAGGACCTCTTTGGGGCTAGGTTCGCGGCGTACGAAGCCTCGCTTGCTCAGGGTGAGTGTTTATACCTGTGGTGTTTTTAAGGCAAGCCTTGCCCGGGCCATTTTGACCCGGTAAACTTTGCGCAGGAGGTTCCCTTGAGCCCGGAAACCTCGGTACGCCAGCTCGCCCGGCGCTTTGCCCGGGAGAGGCTTCTGCCCGAGGCGGTCCGCTACGACCGGGAAGCCCGTTTTCCGTGGCCCCTTTTTCGGGAGGCGGCGGCTTTGGGGTTTCCCCTTCTCGTGGCCCCGGAGGAGCTGGGCGGGGCGGGGCTTGGCCCCTTGGCCTTGGCGGGGGTGGCGGAGGAGCTGGGTTACGCCTGTACGGGGCTTGCCGCCGCCCTTCTCTTGAACAACCTGGTGGCGGACGTCCTCTTGCTATCGGGAAGCGCCTACGCCCGGGCCTTTGTCCCCCGGCTACGGGAGGAGGTGGGCGCCTACGCCCTCACCGAACCCCATGCGGGGTCGGATGTGGCCGCCATCCGTACCCGGGCCGAGGGGGTGGCGGGGGGGTTCCGCCTTTGGGGGCGCAAGACCTGGATTAGCCACGCCCCGGAGGCCGCCTTTTTTGTGGTCTTCGCCAAGCTGGGGGAGGGCCGGGAGGGGATCGCCGCCTTCCTGGTGGAGCGGGAAAGGGGGGTGGAGGTGGGCCCGCCCCTTCCCAAACTGGGGCAGAGGGCTTCGGTGGCGGCGGAGGTGTACCTGGACGGGGTCTATGTACCAGAGGAGGCCCTGATAGCCCGGGAAGGCTTTCGGCTGGCCATGCGGGTCTTCAACCGCTCCCGGCCCATGGTGGCGGGTTTGGCGGCGGGGCTCCTTTGGCGGGCTCTGGACGAGGCCTTGGGTTACGCCGCGTTGCGGGAGGCCTTTGGCAAGCCCTTGGTGGAGCACGAGGGGGTGGGGTTCAAGCTGGCGGAGATGTACATGGACCTCGAGGCCGCCCGCCTCCTCGTGGAAAAGGCGGCCCGACGGGCGGAAATGGGGGAGGAAAATGCCCTGGAGGCGGCCGTGGCCAAGGCCTTCGCCGCCGACGCCGCCCAGCGGGGGGTGGTGGAGGCGGTCCAGGTGTTCGGTGGGAACGGCTACAGCGAGGAGTACCCGGTGGCCAAGCTCTACCGGGACGCCAAGGTCCTCCAGATCTACGAGGGAACCTCGGAGATCCAGAGGCTCATCGTCCTGAGGGAGCTCCTGAGGAGGCGGGCATGAGGGAGGCGGTGATTTTGGAGGCGGTGCGCACCCCCATCGGCAAGCGGAACGGGGCCCTTAGGGAGTGGCGGCCCGACGCCCTTTACGCCAAGGTCCTGGACGCCCTTCTGGACCGGAGCGGCCTGGACCCCGCCCGGGTGGAGGACGTGGTCACGGGCTGCGTGACCCAGGCGGGGGAGCAGGGGGCCAACGTGGGCCGGCTTGGGGTCCTCCTTTCCCGCCTGCCCAAGGAGGTGCCGGCGGTGACCCTCAACCGCATGTGCGGCTCAAGCCAGCAGGCGGTGCACTTCGCCGCCCAGGCCATCGCCGCTGGGGACATGGACTTCGCCATCGCCGGCGGGGTGGAGAGCATGACCCGGGCCCCCATGTTCTCGGACATCGGGGGCGGGTTCCACACGCTCAACCCCGCCCTTTTCCAAAAGTACCCGCTCATCCACCAAGGGGAAAGCGCCGAGCGCATCGCCCGGCTTTACGGGTTTTCCCGGCGGGACCTGGATGCGTGGAGCCTCCTTTCCCACCGCCGGGCGCAAAGGGCCACGGAGGAAGGGTACTTCTTGGGCCAGATGGTCCCCCTCCAGGCCCTGGACGCCGAGGGGAAACCCTTTCTCCTAGACCGGGACGAGGGCATCCGCAAAGACACCAGCCTGGAGAAGCTCTTGGCCCTTAAGCCCGCCTTCCTCGAGGACGGCCTCATCACCGCCGGCAACAGCAGCCAGATCTCCGACGGGGCGGCGGCCATCCTCCTTGGGGAGAAGGAAAGGGCCCTGGCCTTGGGCCTAAGGCCCCGGGCCCGCTTCCTCGCCCGGGTGGTGGTGGCGGGGGACCCCACCCTGCAACTCCTGGAGATCCTCCCCGCCACCCGGAAGGCCCTGGAGCGGGCGGGGCTTTCCATCCACGACCTGGACGTGATAGAGGTGAACGAGGCCTTCGCCAGCGTGGTCCTGGCCTTCCTAAAGGAGTTCAACCCGGACCCCGAAAGGGTGAACCCCAACGGGGGGGCCATCGCCCTGGGCCACCCCTTGGGGGCCACGGGGGCCATCCTCATGACCAAGCTCCTCCACGAGCTGGAGAGGCGGGACGGGGAGCTTGGCCTCCAGGTGATGTGCATCGGCCACGGCCAGGCCACGGCCACGGTGATCCAGAGGCTTTAGGGGGCGGGTATGGAGCGGAGCGCTTTGGTGACGGGTGGGGCCTCGGGGCTTGGGCGGGCCGCCGCCTTGGCCCTGAAGGCCAGGGGCTACCGGGTGGTGGTCCTGGACCTCAAGCGGGGGGAGGAGGACCTCCCCTACGTGGAGGGGGATGTGAGGGAGGCGGCGGACGTGGCGAGGGCGGTGGCCTTGGCGGAGGAAGCCGGGCCCCTTTTCGCCGTGGTGAACGCCGCGGGCATCGGGCTAGCCCAGAAGATCCTGGGCCGGGAGGGGCCCCATGACCTCGAGGCCTTTCGGAAGGTGGTGGAGGTGAACCTCGTGGGCACCTTCAACGTCCTGCGCCTCGCGGCCTGGGCCATGCGGGAAAACCCGCCCGACGGGGAAGGGCAGCGGGGCGTCATCGTGAACACCGCCAGCGTGGCCGCCTACGAGGGGCAGATCGGCCAGGCGGCCTACGCCGCCAGCAAGGGGGGCGTGGTGGCCCTCACCTTGCCCGCTGCCCGGGAACTCGCCGAATGGGGCATCCGGGTGGTGACCATCGCCCCGGGCCTCTTTGACACCCCCCTGCTTCAGGGCCTTCCCGAAAAGGCCAAGGCCTCCTTGGCGGCGCAGGTGCCCTTTCCGAGGCGCCTGGGCCGCCCGGAGGAGTACGCCCTCCTCGTCCTCCACATCCTGGAAAACCCCATGCTCAATGGGGAGGTGGTCCGGCTGGATGGCGCCTTGCGCATGGCCCCCCGGTAAGGTCCTGGACCTCACCCGCCTCCTGCCGGGGCCTTTGGCGGGGAAGCTCCTTCTGGGCTTGGGCTTCCCCGTGGTCAAGGTGGAGCCCCCGGGGGGCGACCCCTTGCGGGCCCTGGCCCCCGAGGCCTACCGCTTCCTGAACGAGGGGAAAGAGGTGCTTCTCCTGGACCTGAAAACCAAGGAGGGGCGGGAGGCCCTCCTCGCCCTCTTGGAGGAGGCGGCCATCCTTCTGGAGTCCAACCGCCCCGGGGTGATGGAGCGGCTCGGCCTGGGCCCGGAGGTGCTCCTAGGGCGGAACCCGCGCCTGGTCTACGCCCGACTTCGCGGCTACCCCCAAGGGGATGACCCCGGGCACGACCTCACCTACCTGGCGGAGGCGGGGCTTTTGGGCCGGTTTCCCTGGCGGGCCTTCCAGTTCGCCGACCTGGCCGGGGCCTACGCCTTGGCCCTCGCCGCCCTTAAGGGGCTTCTCCTCGGGGGCGGGGTGTGGGAGGTGGTCCTCTCCGAGGCGGTGCGGGCGATTGCCTACCCTCCCATTCCCTTTCTGGACGGCTCGGTCCTCTGCTACGGGGTCTACCCCGCCCAAGGGGGAGAGGTGGCCCTGGCCGCCCTGGAGCCCCATCTTTGGGCGCGCTTTTGCGAAAGGGCAGGGCTTCCGGAACTTCTTGGGGCCGCCTTTACCCCCACTTCTCCGGAAAACCCCGCCTACAGGCGGCTTTTGGACTTTTTTGCCGGGGGGCCCGCTGGGGCTTGGGAGGCTTGGGCTAGGGAGGAGGGGCTACCCTTGCGGGCGGTGCGGGGCTAGACCCACCAGGCGAGGGGCCTCTTGGGGAAGGCCTTGGGGGCCACCCTTTCCCCTTTGGCGTAGCGCTCTTCCAGGTAATGGGGGAAGGCGAAGACCTCCAGGACCTCCTCCACCAGGTTCACGATCCAGATCTCCGGTACCCCTGCCTTCTGGTAGAGGGGAAGCTTCAGGGTGCGGTCTTGGACCAAGGTGGTGTCGGCGATTTCCACCACCAAGAGGGCATCCTTGGCAGTAGGGGGGCGGCGGTCGTAGCGGTCTTCGGGGGGCATCAGGAGCAGGAGATCGGGTTCGGGTTCCGACACCTCGGAGAGTTGCAGGGGTATCTGGGAAACCACCAAGGCTTCCTCGCCGAAGGTTTCGCTGAAGACCTTGGTCAGGTGAATGAGGTAACGGATGTGCTTTTTCCCCATGGGCGACACGGCGTAAACCTCCCCCTCCAGAAGTTCCACCCGTTCGGGAAGCGCCCCCGCCTCGTAGGCTTTGTGGTACGCCTCTAGCGTGAAGCGGTGTTTGACCATCTCCTTGAGTATACTCGGGGCCGTGCTCGGCCTTTACCACGCCGCCCGGGCCTTGGGCCTAAGGCCTGCCCTTTTGGAATCCTTGGGGCCCCGCACCCCTTTCGCCCGCCTTTCCCTCCTGGGTGTAAGGCCCCGGCACCGCCTCGAGGTCCTGGAAGGCCGGCTCTACCTGGACGGGAAGCGGGTGGGGGAGGCTTTGGACCTCTTCCGCTACCTGGAAAGGGGTTTGGGGAAGGGGTTTTTCCCCGCTTGGATGGGCTTTTTCGCCTACGAGTTCGCCCGCCACCTGGGGTTACCCGCCCATGCGCCCTTGCCTGGCCTTCCCGAGGCGGCCTTCTTCTACTACCCGGAGGGGTACGCCCTCCTGGAGGGGCGGCTCGTGGAGCGCCCCTCGTTCCCCTTGCGGCCCTCTCCCTACACCCCGCCTCCCCTGCCCCCTTACCCCCTGGTCTCGGACTTCCCCAAGGTGGCTTTCCTGAGGGGGGTGGCGGAGGTGCAGGAGAGGATCCGGGCCGGGGTGGTCTACCAGGTGAATCTCTCCCACCGCTTCCGCCTCTTGGGCCCCGTGGATCCCCTCCTGCTCTATGCCCGGCTCCGGGCCCTCAACCCTTCCCCTTTCATGGGCCTTCTGGAGGGGGAGGGGTGGGCCGTGGTCTCCGGAAGCCCCGAAAGGCTTTTCCAGAAGGTGGGAAGCCGCCTCCGCGCCCGGCCCATCGCCGGCACGCGGCCCAGGGGAAGGACGGAGGAGGAGGACCTGGCCTTGGAGGCGGAGCTCTTGGCCTCGCCCAAGGAGCGGGCGGAGCACGCCATGCTGGTGGACCTCCTGCGCAACGACCTGGCCCGGGTGGCCCTGCCCGGGACGGTGAGGGTGCGGGAGCTCTTCACCGTGGAGCGCTACGCCCACGTGATGCACCTGGTTTCCGAGGTGGAGGGGTACACCCGCGCCCCCCTAGGGGAGGTCTTCCGAAGCCTCTTCCCCGGGGGCACCATCACCGGGGCCCCCAAGGGCACGGTGATGGAGGCCATCCGGGAACTGGAACCCGTGCCCCGGGGGGCCTACACGGGAAGCCTGGGCTACGTCTCCGGCCGGGGGGCGGATTTCAACATCCTCATCCGCTCCTTCCAGAGGGTGGGGGAGGAGGTCCTCTTTTCCGCCGGGGCGGGGATCGTCATCGCCTCGGACCCCGAAAGGGAGTACGAGGAAACCCTCCATAAGGCGCAAAGCCTTCTCCTGGCCCTGGAGCGGGGGAAGCCTGGGAAAGCCCCCAAGCCCCCCAGGCCCCAGGCCGCCTGGAGCCCTCCCCTTCCGCCCCGGCGGCTTCGGGCCCGGGTGCTCTTTTTGGAGAACCGGGATTCCTTTAGCTACAACCTGGTGGACTACCTCTCTGCCCTGGGGGCGGAGGTCCACGTGGTGGACCAGGAGGAGGCCCCAAGCCTTGCCGGCTTCACCCACCTGGTGGTGGGCCCGGGGCCCAAGGACCCCTACACGGCGGGCCAGGTCCTGGCGTGGACGGAAAAGGCCTTGGCGGAGGGTATTCCCTTCCTGGGGATCTGCCTCGGCCACCAGGCCCTGGGGGTGGTCCTGGGGGCGGAGCTTTACCGGGAGGCTCCGGTGCACGGGGAAGCCCACGCCGTCTTCCACGCTGGGGAGGCCCTTTTGCAGGGGTTTCCCAACCCCTTGCCCTTCGCCCGCTACCACTCCTTGGCCTTAAGGCGCCTTCCCCCGCGTCTTCGCCTCCTCGCCTGGACGGAAGACGGGGTGCCCATGGCCCTTTGGGACGGGAGGAAGGCCTATGGCGTCCAGTTCCATCCGGAAAGCATCCTCTCCCCTTGGGGGATGGAGCTTTTGGCGCGCTTTTTGGAGGTGAAATGAGGCTGCTAAACGGCGAGCCCTTCACCGCTCCCTTGCCCGAGGCCTTCTTCTACCACGGGGCGAGCGTCTTCACCACCCTGCGGGTGGAGGGGGGTGTGCCCCTGTGGCTGGAGGCGCACCTCTCCCGCCTCCACCGCCACGCCTCGGCCTTGGGGCTTACCTACCCGGGGGATAGGGCCTTCTTAGAGGACGTGGAGAAGCTCCTTGCGGCCTTTCCCCAAGCGCCCTGCCTCCGGGTGCGCCTCACCCTGGGGCCGGGGGTTCGGCTTGCCGAGGCGCGGCCCTACACCCCTTTGCCCCTAAGCCTGTACCGGGAAGGGGTGAGGGCGGTCCTCACCCCCTACCGCGTCCACCCCGACCTCGCCCGCTACAAGACGGGGAACTACCTGCCTTACCGCCTGGCCCAGGGCTGGGCGGAGGCCCGGGGGGGCTTTGAGGGCCTCCTCCTGGACGCCTGGGGGCACGTGGTGGACGGGAGCCGCACAAGCCCCCTCCTTTTCCGCGAAGGCACGCTGTACGTGCTGGAAGGGGGCCTCGAGGGCATCACCCGGGAGGAGGTGGCCAGGAAGGCCAAGGAGCTGGGCCTAAGGGTGGCGCGGGCCTACCTGCGCCCCGGGGAGCTCGCGGGTACCCTGCTCCTTGCGGGGAGCGGGGTGGGGCTCTTGCCCGCAGGAAAGCCGGAGGACGCCCTCTTGCCCCTTGTGGAGGCTTTCCTCCCCGCCTGCTATACTAAATAGCGGTACCGCCAGCCCAAGGCCTTGGGCTGGTGCCCTTTTTACCCGGAGGGATGCGCATGAAGAAGCCGGTTTACCTCACTCCCGAAGGTTACAGGCGCCTTCAGGAGGAGCTACACCACCTGAAGACCACCAAGCGGCAGGAGATTTCCGCCGATTTTGAGCAGGCCCTCGAGGAGGGGGACCTTAGGGAGAACGCCGGGTACGACGAGGCCCGCCGGGCCATGTGGCAGAACGAGGCCCGCATCGCCCAGCTGGAGGACCTCTTGGCGCGGGCGGTGGTGGTGGAGGGGAACGGCTCCTACGACCAGGTGGCCCTAGGTTGCCAGGTGGAGCTGGAAACCGAGGCGGGGGAAAGGCTTTCGCTGGCCATCGTGGGGAGCCACGAGGCGGACATCTTTAGCGGCAAGATCTCCGACGAGTCCCCCCTGGGCCAGGCCCTCATGGGCAAAAAGGTGGGGGACGTGGTGGAGATCCGGGGCAAAAAGGGCGCCCAGGTGTACACCATCCTGGAGATCAAGCCCCTATAGGGCCAGGGTGGCGCCGCTTTGGAGGGGGCCAAGGGCCTCCTCCCCGTGGCGTTTCAGGGCCAGGAGAAGCCTCTCTAGGGGGGCGTCCTCTAGGTAGGGGAGGGCTTCCCCCCCGGGGAGGTGGAGGATGGCCCTAAGGGCCTCCACGCCCTTTTCCCCTAGGTACACCCCCTCGTCGGCGAGCCGCCCCTCCTTGAGGAATAGCCCCGGTCCCATGAGGTTGGGGGCAAGCCCCCCCGCCTTCACCACCCGCCACCCGGCCCAGACCAGGGGCAGAAGGGGGTTTTGGTGCTTGGCGATGCCCCGTAGGCCGGAAACGAAGATGGGGAAAAGCTTGGGGGCCACTTCCGGAGAGGCCAGGCGGTAGGCCAGTTCGGCGAGGAAACAGGCGTAAAGGTAGCGCTGGGGCGCCTCCAGGCCAAAGAGCTTGCCCAAAAGCTCCGCCTGGGTCAGGGTGGGGAGGCCCTCCTTCTTGGCGTAGACCTGGAAGCGGACGTGGTGGAAGAGGGAAAGCCGCCCCGAGCGCCCCGTGGGCCTGAGGCCCTTTTTGGCGATGGCCTCGAGGCTTCCCCTGGGCGTGACGAAGCGGAGGAGGAGGTCCCCCTGGGGCAGGGCCTTGCGCCCCACCACCACGCCCTCTTCCAGGCGGTAGCGCTCCACCTTTCCAGTGTATGCTGGGGGCATGGAGCGGAACCTACGGGACATCCTGGAGTGGGTGGTTTTGGGCCTTTTGGTGGTGGTGGGGGTTCTCCTCGCCCTCTGGGTGGGGGGGTGGGTCTTCTCCTTCTTGGGCAAAGTCCTGTTGGCCCTTTCAGGGCTCATCTGGACCCTTCTCCTTTACGCCATTCCCCTTTTGATTCTGGCGGGGATCGGCTACGCCGTGGTCTACTTCCTGCAAAAGCGAAGCGCCGCCTGACCCCTTGACGCCGGGAGGCCAAGAGGGTTAATCTCCCCCTATCCGAAAGGGGGAGTTATCGTCATGGATAGACGGTTCTTGCTTCGGCTTGGGGCGCTCGTGGGTGCCGGAGCCTTGCTGCGGGCTCAGGCCAACGAACGGGTGGAATATAAGGACTTTAAAGGAAGCCCCCATCTCCGTGGTCTACCACGCCGACTTTGGCGACCCTAACCGCTTTAACCAGATGCTCACCAACATCAGCAACCGCCTGTCCGTGTACGATAACGATCCTTTCAAGGTGAAGATCCTGGTGGTAGCCCACGGTGCGGGGGTGCAGTTCTTCCTCAAAGATTTGGAGGGCACCCCTTGGGCCAATGCCCAGTACGATCGGGAAGCGATCTTTTCCCGGGTGAAGCAGTTGGCCCCACTGGGGGTGGAATACTACCTTTGCGAGATCACCTTTACCCGCAACAATATTCCCAAGGACAAACTCCGCCCCAATGAGTTTTTAAAGTGGGTGCCCTCGGGGGTGGGGGCGTTGGGGGAGCTTCAGGCCAAAGGGTACGCGTACATAAAGGTGGGGTAACCCCAGAAACGCCCATGGGGGCCATATAATGCCCCCATGCGGGTTTTGTTCATCGGGGACGTGATGGCGGAACCGGGCCTGCGGGCGGTGAGCCTCCACCTGCCCGATATCCGCCACCGGTACGACCTGGTCATCGCCAACGGGGAAAACGCTGCCAAGGGAAAGGGCCTGGACAAGCGCTCCTACCGCCTGTTGCGGGAGGCGGGGGTAGACCTCGTTTCCTTGGGAAACCACGCCTGGGACCACAAGGAGGTGTACGAGCTTTTGGAAAGGGAGCCCGTGGTGCGGGCCCTTAACTACCCCCCAGGCACCCCAGGGCGGGGCTGGTGGCGGCTTGACGTGAACGGGGAAAGCCTCCTCTTCGTTCAGGTCATGGGCCGGGTCTTCATGGACCCCCTGGACGACCCTTTCCGCACGCTGGATGCCCTTTTGCGGGAGGAGAAGGCGGACTACGTCCTTGTGGAGGTGCATGCCGAGGCCACCAGCGAGAAGATGGCCCTGGCCCACTACCTGGACGGGCGGGTTTCCGCCGTCCTGGGCACCCATACCCACGTCCCCACCTTGGACGCCATGCGGCTTCCCAAGGGAACCCTTTACCAGACCGATGTGGGCATGACCGGCACCTACCAGTCCATCATCGGGGGGGAGGTGGAGACCTTCCTGGCCCGCTTCCTCACCGGCCGCCCCCAGCCTTTCCGGGCTGCCCAAGGCAAGGCGCGCCTCCACGCCACGGAGCTCGTCTTGGAGGGCGGCAAGCCCGGTTCCATTAGCCCTTACGTGTGGGAGGAGCCGTGAGCGACCCCTTTGAGGCCCTAAAGGCCGAGGTGGACCTCTTGGGCCGCCTCCTTGGGGAGGCGATAAGGAAGGTCTCCGGGGAGCGCTTCTTCGCCTTGGTGGAGGAGGTGCGCCTCCTTTCCAAGGCGAGGCGCCAAGGGGACGGGGCGGCGGCCGAGGTCCTTTCCCAACGGGTGGAGCGCATGCCCGTGGAGGAGATGGAAGCGCTGGTGCGGGCCTTCACCCACTACTTCCACCTGGTGAACCTGGCGGAGGAGCGCCACCGGGTGCGGGTGAACCGTCTCAGGACGGAGGGGGAAACCCTGGAAAACCCCAGGCCCGAGGGCTTTTTGGCCCTGGCCAAGGCCCTGAAGGAGCGGGGCCTCTCCCTGGAGGAGGCCGAGGCCCATCTGAACCGGTTAGCGCTCCTCCTCACCTTCACCGCCCATCCCACGGAGACCCGGCGCCGCACCCTCCGGCACCACTTGGAAAGGCTTCAGGAGGAATTGGAAGGGGGGGACCGGGAGCGCCTTTTGGCCCGGGTTGTCCTCCTCTACGCCACGGAGGAGGTGCGCAAGGCGCGGCCCAGCGTGGAGGACGAGATCAAGGGAGGGCTTTACTACCTCCCCACCACCCTGTGGCGGGCCATCCCCAAGGTGGTGGAGGGCCTCGAGGCCGCCCTGGAACGGGTCTACGGCAAGCGCCCCCACCTCAGAAGCCCCGTGCGCTTCCGCAGCTGGATGGGCGGGGACCGGGACGGGAACCCCTACGTCACCCCCGAGGTCACCGCCTTTGCCGGCCGCTACGCCCGGGAGGTGGCCAAGGGGCGGTACCTAGAGGAGTTGGAAGCCTTGGTGCGGGACCTCTCCCTTTCCGAGGCCCGTATCCCCGTGCCCAAGGAGGTGCGGGAGGGGGGGGAAGGGGTGGAGCGCTTTCCCGGGGAGCCTTACCGCCGCTACTTCGCCGCCCTTTACCGGGCCTTGGAAGGGGAGGCCCTTTCCACCGAAGGGCTGGCCCGGGCTTTGAAGGTGGCGGAAAAGGGCCTCGAGGGGGTGGGGCTTGCCCAGGTGGCGCAGGCCTTTCTGCGGCCTCTGGAGGCGCGGCTTTCCGCTTTCGGCCTGGAGCTTGCCCCCTTGGACCTGAGGGAGGAATCCGGAAAGCTCCTGGAGGCTGCCGCAGAGCTTCTCCGCTTGGGCGGGGTTCACCCGGACTTCCTGGCCCTCTCCCCGGAGGAAAAGGAAGCCCTCCTCACGGAAGAGCTCAAGACCGCCCGCCCCCTTCTGCCCGTTGGGGAGGTGCCGCAGGGGGAGGCGCTCCGGGTGGCCCTGGGGGCCCTTCGGGCCTGGGGGGACAAGGGGGCCCACGTGGTCTCCATGACCCACCACCCCGCCGACCTCCTCGCCGTCTTCCTCCTGGCCCGGGAGGTGGGGCTCTACCGTCCGGGGAAGCCCCTCCCCTTTGACGTGGTCCCCCTCTTTGAGACCCTGGAGGACCTGGAGCGGGCGCCCGAGGTCCTAAGGCGCCTCTTGGCCAACCCCGTCTTCCGGGCCCACGCCCAGGGAAGGGGCGGGGTGGAGGTGATGATCGGCTACTCCGATTCCAACAAGGATGCGGGATTCCTCATGGCCAACCTGGCCCTTTACCAGGCCCAGGAGGCCCTCCACGCCGTGGGGGAAGCCCAGGGTATCCCCGTCTTCTTCTTCCACGGGCGGGGTACCTCCACCGCCCGGGGTGGGGGGCCGGCGGGGCGGGCCATCGCCGGCCTCCCCCCCAAGAGCGTGGGCCACCGCCTGCGCCTCACGGAGCAGGGGGAGGCCTTGGCGGACCGGTACGCCCACCCCGACCTGGCCGTGCGCCACCTGGAGCAACTCCTGTACCACTTCGCCCAGGCCGCCCTGGGGGATGGGGTGGAGCCCAAGGCCCATTGGCGCGAGGCGCTAGGGGAGGCCGGGGAGAGGAGCATGGCCCGCTACCGGGCCCTCCTTTCCCAAGAGGGATTTTTCCCCTTCTTTGAGGCTTTTACCCCCATTCGCGAGATCGGCGAACTCCCCATCGCCAGCCGCCCCGTCTACCGCCACGGCCGGGTGCGGGATATCCGGGACCTAAGGGCCATCCCCTGGGTCATGGCCTGGACCCAGGTGCGCCTCCTCCTGCCGGGGTGGTACGGGCTTTCCGCCCTGGAAGGCCTGCCCATGCCCCTCCTCAGGGAGATGTACCGGGAGTGGCCCTTTTTCGCCACCACCTTGGAAAGCGCCGCCATGGCCTTGGCCAAAGCGGATCTGGGCATCGCCGAGCGTTACCTCAAGCTGGTCCCCGAAGGGCTCCAGGGCTTCTACCACCACCTGGCGGAGGAGTACCGCAGGACGGTGGCCCTTTTGGAGGCTATCTTTGAAGCCCCCCTCCTCCACAACCAAAAGACCCTGGAGCGCCAGATCGCCCTCAGGAACCCCTACGTGGACCCCATCAACTTCGTGCAGGTGGAGCTCCTTGCCCGCTACCGGGCCCCAGGGGGGCGGGAGGACGAGGGGGTGCGGCGGGCGTTGCTCCTTTCCCTCCTGGGGGTGGCGGCGGGGCTTAGGAACGCCGGCTAGGTATGATGGGGGCGATGGAGCCCCTGGGCCACTATCCCGAGCAACGGGTCGGCGTTTTCGTGGACACCCAAAACCTTTACCACTCTGCCCGGGACTACTACGAGCGGAACGTGAACTTTGAAAGCCTCCTCCGCTTCGCCGTGGGGGGAAGGCGCTTGGTGCGGGCCACGGCCTACGTGGTGGAAAAGGAGGGGGACACCTCCGCTTGGCCCTTTATTTATAAACTTTCCACCATTGGCTATCGGGTGCGGCGGATGTACCTCACGGTGAAGGAGCTTGGGGAGGGCGGTAAGCCCATCTACGAGGGAAACTGGGACATGGGCATCGCCGCCGACATGGTGCGGCTCATGCCCTACCTGGACGTGGTGGTGCTGGGGAGCGGGGACGGGGACTTTGTGGAGATCCTCGAGGTCCTCATGGAACGGGGCATCCGGGTGGAGGTCATCGCCTTCCGCGAAACCACGGCCCAGAAGCTCATTGACGCCGTGGACCGCTTCGTCCACCTCCCGGACATCCCCAATCCCTTCATGGAGCCCAGGAACGCCGGATGACGGAGCTGGACCTTTACGATTACCACCTGCCCCCCGAGCAGATCGCCCAAGCGGGGGCCGAGCCCCGGGACGCCGCCCGGATGATGGTGGTCTACCGGGAAGGCCCTTTCCGGGTGGAGCACCGGCAGGTGCGGGACCTTCCGGAGTTCCTGCGCCCCGGGGACGTCCTGGTCTTCAACGAGAGCAAGGTGATCCCCGCCCGCCTCCTGGCCCAGAAGCCCACGGGGGGACGGGTGGAGGTCCTTTTGGTGCGGGAGAAGGCCCCAGGCCTTTGGGAAGCCCTTCTGGGCCCCGCCCGAAGGGCGCCCGTGGGCACAAGGCTCCGCCTCCTTTCCCCCAAGGACCTAAGGCCCGTGGAGGGCTTGGAGGCCGAGGTGGTGGGGGTGGAGCCCGATGGGGTGCGGCTTCTCCGCTTCCAGGGGGACCTTTCCGCCCACCTGCAGGCGGTGGGGGAGGTGCCCCTTCCCCCCTACATCAAGGCCCAGATCCCCTTGGAGCGCTACCAGACCGTGTACGCCAAGCGCCCGGGGTCCGTGGCCGCCCCCACCGCCGGGCTCCACTTTACCCCGGAGCTTCTGGCCCGCCTGGAGGCCATGGGCGTGGAGCTACGCTTCCTCACCCTTCACGTGGGTCCCGGCACCTTCCGCCCCGTCAAGGGGGATGTGGAGAAGCACGAGATGCACGCCGAGCCCTTTGAGATCCCCGAGGCGACGGCCCTGGCGGTGAACCGCGCCAGGGCCGAGGGGCGGCGGGTGGTGGCGGTGGGCACCACGGTGGTGCGGGCCTTGGAAAGCGCCTTCCGGGAAGGGGAAGGGGTGGTGCCGGGGGAGGGAGAAACCCGGCTCTTCATCCGCCCCCCCTACACCTTCCGGGCCATAGACGCCCTCTTCACCAACTTCCACCTGCCCCGTTCCACCCTCCTCATGCTGGTGGCCGCCTTTTTGGGGCGGGAAAGGACCCTTGCGGCCTACCGCCTGGCGGTGGCCGAGGGCTACCGGTTCTACTCCTTGGGGGACGCCATGCTCATCCTTCCGAAAGCCCCCTGAGCCAGGTCCAGGCTTCCTCGGGGCCGAGGAGGGTGGGGTTGCGCTCGGGGGCAAACCAGGCGAGGAGGGGGGCGAGGGTCTCTTGGTCCAGGGGCTTTAGGCCAGGCGAAAGGACAAGCTTATGGTCCCCGTCCGAAAGGGCCACCATGCCCACTAGGAACCCTTCCACCTCGGTGCCCGGGGGTAGGGGCGGGCCCAGGTAGCAGGCGTCCACCTCCTCCCCGTCGGCGGGGTTGAGGAGGCCGGGGATGAGGCCGTAGTTCACCGGGGCCGGGGCGTCCTCGCCCACGGGGACCAGCCTTCCCCCCTTAAAGGCGTAGCGCAGGGGGCTTCCCTTGGACCACTCCACCACGATGCGCAGCCGCTTCATGCCAGGTCTAGGAGGAGCCGGGCCACGGAGAGGTAGATGAGGAGCCCGGAGATGTCCGAAAGGGTGGCCACCAGGGGGTTGGAGACCAGGGCAGGGTCCACCCCAAGCCGCCTCAGGACCACGGGGAGCATGGCCCCCACCAGGTTGGCGAAAAGCACCAGGGAAAAGAGGGCGAGGCCCACCACCGGGGCCAAGGCGGCGTGCCCGTCCAGCACCACCTTGCCCAGGAGCAGAACCGCCAGGGTGAGGCCCAAAAGGCTTCCCACCAGGCTTTCCTTGAAGAGGACCTTCCGCCAGTCCTTGAGGTCCAGGTCCCGGGTGGCCAGGGCGCGGATGATGAGGGTGGCGGACTGGTTGCCGGTGTTTCCCCCGGTTCCCAGGAGCACGGGCACGTAAAAGGCCAGGGCGGTCACCGCCTCCAGGAGGCTTTCAAAGCCCTGGAGGATGGAGCTCGTCACCATCCCCGTGAGGATGAGGATGACGAGCCAGCGCACCCGGGCGAGCCAGAGGGTGATGGGGGAGGCTTGGCTGTAGACGAGGTCGGGCACGTCCACGGCGGCGAGCTTGTGGATGTCCTCCGTGGCTTCCTCTTCCAATACGTCCAGGACGTCGTCCACCGTGACGATACCCACCAGGTGCCCTTCCTCGTCCACCACGGGCAGGACGGTGAAGTCGTAGTCGGCCATGAGGCGGGCTACCTCCTCCTGGTCGGTGTCCGTGCGCACGTGGACCACCTTGGGGTTCATGATCTCCCGGACCCGGGTCTTGGGGTCGGTCACGATGAGGTCCCTTAGGGAGAGCACCCCTTTAAGCCGGCCCGCCTCGTCCACCACATAGAGGTAGTAGATGGTTTCGGCATCGGGCGCCGCCCGGCGCAGGAAGCGGAGGACCTCCTCCACCGTCATCCCCTCCCGCACCGCCACGTACTCGGGGGTCATGAGGCCGCCCGCCTCGTCCTCCTCGTACTGGGTGAGCTCCTCCACCTCGGCCCGGGTCTTGGGGTCTAGCGCCTCCACCAGCTTGCGGTAAAGCTCGGGGTCCTCCTCCTCCACCGCCTGGAGGGCGTCGGCCAGGTCGTCTAGCGAAAGCTCTTCCAAAAGCTCCCGGGTGCGCCAGGGAGGGAGGGTTTTGAGGTACTCCGCCTGGGTTTCTGGGGGGAGGTTGGAGAAGACCTCCGCCGCTTTGTCCTTGGGCAAAAGGGTAAGGAGGACGTAGCGGTGCTCGCCCTTTAGCTCGTCCCAAAGGGCCAAGAGGTCCTGGGGGTGGACCTCCTCCAGGAGGCTTTTGAGCTTCAGGGTATCGCCCTCTTCCAGGGCTTGGAGCAGGGGGGAAAGGGTGGTTTCCACAGGCGGCCTCCTTTCCGGCTGAAGGCCGCCCGTGGGCGGCCCTCAGCGCCAACGACTCGAGGGCAAGGGCCCTAACATAACCTTTTCCAGGGTATTCCCTGGCCTTTGCCCCGTCAACCTAGCCCGCTAGAAATGTAGGAAAAATTGAGGTTGACACGCTCAAGGGGCATGGCCTATCCTGGAGCCCGGCCTGGGGGCCGCCACGCCATGTTTGCCCAGCTAGCGGCGCGACTGCAAGAAGCCATAGACCGGCTGCGGGGCCGGGGCCGGATCACGGAGGAGGACCTCAAGTCCACCCTGCGGGAGATCCGCCGGGCCCTCATGGACGCCGACGTCAACCTGGAGGTGGCCCGGAGCTTCGTGGAGATGGTCCGGGAGAAGGCCCTGGGCCAGCGGGTTCTGGAAAGCCTCACCCCGGCGGAGGTGATCCTGGCCACGGTGTACGAGGCCCTGAAGGAGGCCTTGGGGGGTGAGGCCAAACTCCCTGTCCTCAAGGACAAGAACCTTTGGTTCCTGGTGGGCCTTCAGGGTTCGGGCAAAACCACCACCGCCGCCAAGCTGGCCCTCTACTACAAGGGCAAGGGGCGCCGCCCCCTCCTGGTGGCCGCCGACACCCAGCGCCCCGCCGCCCGGGAGCAACTGCGGCTTTTGGGCGAGAAGGTGGGCGTCCCGGTCCTGGAGGTGATGGACGGGGAGTCCCCCGAGTCCATCCGCCGCCGGGTGGAGGAAAAGGCCCGCTTGGAGGCCCGGGACCTGGTCCTGGTGGACACCGCCGGCCGCTTGCAGATTGACGAGCCCCTGATGGCGGAGCTATTCCGCCTCAAGGAGGCCATGCGCCCGGATGAGGTCCTCCTGGTTCTGGACGCCATGACCGGCCAGGAGGCCCTGGGGGTGGCCAAGACCTTTGACGAGCGCATCGGGGTCACGGGGCTCGTCCTCACCAAGCTGGACGGGGATGCCCGGGGCGGGGCGGCCCTTTCGGCGAGGCACGTGACGGGGAAGCCCATCTACTTCGCCGGGGTTTCCGAGCGGCCGGAAGGCCTCGAGCCCTTCTACCCGGACCGCCTGGCGAGCCGCATCCTGGGCATGGGGGACGTGGCCACCCTGGCGGAAAAGGTGCGGCAGGCGGGCCTCGAGGCGGAAGCCCCCAAGTCCGCCAAGGACCTCACCCTGGAGGACTTCCTCAAGCAACTGCAAAACCTTAGGCGCTTGGGCTCCTTCTCCGAGATTCTTGGCATGCTTCCCGGTGTGGGGAAGGCCCTCCCTCCGGGGGTCCAGGTGGACGAGAAGGCCATCAAGCGCTTGGAGGCCATCGTCCTCTCCATGACCCCGGAGGAGCGCAAGGACCCCCGCATCCTGAATGGCTCCAGGCGCAAGCGCATCGCCAAAGGAAGCGGCACCACCGTCCAGGAGGTGAACCGCTTCATCAAGTCCTTTGAGGAAACCAAGGCCCTGATGAAGTCCCTGGAAAAGCGGAAAGGCCGGGGACTCATGGGAATGTTCAGGAGGTAAGCGAAGCATGGTCAAGATCAGGCTTTCCCGGTTTGGCTCCAAGCACAACCCGCATTACCGCATCGTGGTCACCGATAGCCGCAGGAAGCGGGACGGGGCGTACATTGAGAAGATCGGCTACTACGACCCCCGCAAGACCACCCCGGACTGGCTCAAGGTGGACGTGGAGCGGGCCAAGTACTGGCTTTCCGTGGGGGCGCAGCCCACGGACACCGCCCGCCGCCTCCTGCGCCAAGCGGGGGTTTTCCGGCAGGAAGCATAGGGTAGGCCCTACCGAGAGGGCGGGGGGTTCCCCGCCCTTTATCATGGAGCCATGAAGGACCTGGTGGAGTACCTGGCGCGGAGCGTGGTGGACCACCCCGAGGCGGTGCGGGTCCAAGAGCGGCGTACCCGGGAGGGCCTCGTCTACCTGGTGGAGGTGGCGCAGGAGGACAAGGGGCGGCTTATCGGCAAACAGGGCCGGGTGATTGAGGCCATCCGTACCCTGGTGCGGGCCTACGCCAAGCGCAAGGTGGGGGTGGAGGTGCGCTAAACTAGGGGTATGCGCCTGGTGGAGATCGGTCGCTTTGGTGCGCCCTACGCCCTTCAGGGAGGGCTAAAGTTCCGGGGGGAGCCGGTGGTGGCCCACCTGGAACGGGTCTACGTGGAGGGGCACGGTTGGCGGGCGGTGGAGGACCTCTACCAGGTGGCCGGGGAGGTGGTGGTCCACCTGGCGGGGGTCACCACGCGGGAGCTGGCGGAGGCCTTGGTGGGCCTCAGGGTCTACGCCCAGGTGGAAGACCTCCCTCCCTTGGAGGAAGGCCAGTACTACTACTTCGCCCTCATGGGCCTCCCCGTTTTCGTGGAAGGGAAGCAGGTGGGGGAGGTGGTGGACATCCTGGACGCCGGGGCCCAGGATGTCTTGGTGGTGCGGGGGGTGGGGGAGCGGTTGAGGGACCGGACGGAGCGGCTCATCCCCCTGCAGGCCCCCTATGTCCGGGTGGAGGCGGAAGGGATTTTCGTGGAACCCATCCCCGGCCTCTTTGATTAGCGTGCGCTACACCCTCATCACCCTTTTTCCCGGGCTCCTTGCCCCTTGGCTGGAGGAGTCCCTCATCGGTAAGGCGCGGGCCCGGGGCCTCCTATCGGTGGAGGTGGTGGACCTCCGGGCCTTTGGCCTGGGGCGCCACCGGAGCGTGGACGATACCCCCTATGGGGGCGGGGCGGGGATGGTGATCCGGCCCGACGTGGCCGTGGCCGCCATTCAATCCGTCTTGCCCGCGGACGAGGTCATCCTCCTCACCCCGGCGGGGGAGCCCTTTACCCAGGAGGTGGCGGAGGAGCTGGCGCTTAAGTCCCACCTGGTCCTCCTCTCGGGCCGCTACGAGGGGTTTGACGCCCGGGTGGAGGCTTTTGTCACCCGGACGCTCTCCATCGGGGACTATGTCCTCATGGGGGGGGAGGTGGCGGCCTTGGCGGTGCTGGAGGCCACGGCCCGCCTCCTTCCGGGGGTCATCGGCGACCCGGAGAGCCACCGGGAGGACTCCTTCGTGCGGGGGCTTTTGGACTTCCCCCAGTACACCCGCCCCCCCGAGTTCCGGGGGCTAAGGGTGCCCGAGGTGCTCCTTTCCGGCCACCATCAGGAGGTGGAAAGGTGGCGCCGGCGGGAGGCCTTAAAGCGCACCCTCCTCCTCAGGCCTGAGCTCTTGCGGCAGGCGAGGCTGGGGGCCCTCGAGGCCGCCTGGCTTGCGGAACTGGACCGGGAGGAATAGACTAGAGGCTGTTGCCCACGAACCCTTGGAGGGTTCCTCTGGGACGGGAGGCTGAGCATGAACCGAGGAGCGCTTCTTAAGGTGGTGGAGTCCCGCTACACCCGCACCGACCTGCCCGAGTTCCGGCCGGGCGATACCGTGCGGGTGGCCTACCGGGTGAAGGAAGGCAACCGCACCCGCATCCAGAACTTTGAGGGCATCGTCATCAAGGTTAAGCGGAACGGGTACAACTCCAGCTTCACGGTGCGCAAGGTGAGCTATGGGGTGGGGGTGGAGCGCATCTTCCCCATGAACTCCCCCCTGATTGACAAGGTGGAGATCGTGCAGCGGGGCCGGGCCCGGCGGGCCAAGCTCTACTTTATCCGGGCGCTTTCCGAAAGGGAGATCCGCCGCAAGCTCCGGGCCGACCGCAAGCGCATCGGCCAGGACCAGGAGTGGGCCAAGGCCGCCAAGGAAGCGGCCCAGGCCACCGAGGGCCAGGGCGAGGCCCAGGAGTAAGGGGTTTGCTGTCCAGGGGGGCGGCTTGGCCGCCCCCTTTCACTTTAAAAAGCCCAGGGACCGGGCCCGCTCCAACGCCTCTACCCGGTTTTTGGCCAAGAGCTTGCCGTAGAGGCTTTCCAGGTGGTCTTTGACCGTGTCAGGGGAGAGGTGGAGGAGGCGGGCCATCTCCTTCACGGAGAGCCCCCGGGCCAGGAGGTGGAGCACCTCCCGTTCCCGGGGCGTGAGGGGGGGAAGGTCGGGGGGGGTTAGCTTGTCCTCGCCCCGCGCCACCTTGAGGAGGCGGTGTTTCAGCTCGGGGGCGGAAAGCTCCTTGGAGAAGTAGGCGTCGGCTCCCGCCAGCCAGGCCTCCTGGACCAAAGCGGGCTCCTGGTAGGTGGTGAGGAGAGCCAATAGCCCCCGGTAGCCCTTTTCCCTGAGGCGCCGCACCACCTCTAGCCCGTCCAAGCCGGGGAGCTTAAGGTCCAAAAGCACCGCATCCGGGTTTAGGGCCAGGGTTTTGGCCAAGGCCTCCGGCCCGTCCTGGGCCTCGGCCACCACCTGGAGGCCCAGGGCCTCGAGGCCCGCCCTCAGGCCCAGGCGGAAAAGGGGGTGGTCGTCGGCGATGAGGAGCCGCACCTTTCCTAAAGACTATACTGAGCGTATGGCCCTAACGCTGAACCGCCTGGCGGAGCTTTCCGGCCGGGCTTCGGAACACGTGCTCAAGGAGGAAGTGGAGGAAACGGGCGTAGCCGCCGAGGCCATTTTGGCCAAGCTGGCGGAGCGCCTTAGCGTCATGCGGGACTCCATCCGCCGGGGGCTCGCCTCGGACGCCCCCAGCGTGGCCGGGATGGTGGGGAAAAACGCCAAGACCCTTTGGGAGGCGGAGGACCCCTTAAAGGACCCCCTTTTGAAGCGGGTCCAGGCCTACGCCATGGCGGTGAACGAGGAGAACGCCCGCATGGGGCGCATCGTGGCTGCCCCCACGGCGGGCAGCGCCGGCACCCTTCCCGGAGCCCTTTTGGGGGTGGCGGACCACCTGGGCATTCCCGACGAGAAGCTCCTCATGCCCTTGGTCCTGGCGGCCGGGGTGGCCAAGATGATCAACCGGGTCATCCACATTGCCGGGGCGAGCGGCGGCTGCCAGGCGGAGATCGGCGCCTCGGCGGCCATGGCCGCCGCCGCCGTGACGGAACTCCTTGGGGGAAGCCCCGAGGCCTCGGCCCACGCCGCCGCCCTTGCGCTCCAGAACACCCTCGGCCTCGTCTGCGACCCCGTGGGGGGGTTCGTGGAGGTGCCCTGCGTGATGCGGAATGGTTTCTACGCCGTACACGCCGTGAGCGCCGCTTCCATGGCCCTGGCGGGGATAAGGAGCGTCATCCCGCCCGACGAGGTGGTCTTGGCCATGGCGGGGATTGGCCGCCTGCTCCCTTTGGAGCTCAAGGAAACGGGCCTGGGCGGCCTGGCCGATACCCCCACGGGGCGCAAGCTGGCGGAGGAGGCCTTAAAGAAAGCCCGCTAGCGGGCGGTCCAGCCTAGGTCAATGGGGAAGACCGCCCCCGTGATGGCCCCCGCCTTCCCCGAGGCCAGGTAGAGGGCCAAGGCCGCCACTTCCTCCGGTTCAATGAGGCGCTTGATGGCGGCCTGGGCCAGGAAGACCTTCTCCAAAACCTCCTCCTCCGGGATGCCCAAGGTCCCTGCCTGGTCGGCCACCTGGTTTTCCACCAAGGGGGTGCGCACGTAAGCCGGGGCGATGGCGTTCACCGTGACGCCATAGGGCCCGGCTTCCAAGGCCACCGTTTTGGTGAGGCCGATGAGCCCGTGCTTGGCGGCGATGTAGGCGGCTTTGTAGGGGCTTGCCACCAGGCCGTGAACGCTGGCGATGTTGAGGATGCGGCCAAACCCCCGTTCCTTCATGCCGGGGAGGAGGGCCTGGATGAGCTGGAAGGGGGCGGTGAGCATCACCTGGAGCATCCGTTGCCAGGTGGCCAGGGGGAAGGCCTCCACGGGGTCTATGTGCTGGAAGCCGGCGTTGTTCACCAGGATGTCGGTGCCCAAGCGGGCTGCCTCCTGGCCTAGGGCGGCCACCTGTTGGGGATCGGCCAGGTCGGCCTGGAGATAGACCCCGCCCAGCTCCTGAGCCAAGGCGCTTGCGTCCTGCACGTCCTGGACCAGGACCTTGGCCCCTTCCTGGGCAAAGGCCTGGGCGATGGCGCGCCCGATGCCGCTGGCGGCGCCGGTGACGAGGACCGTCTTGCCTGCAAAGCTACCCATCCCTTGCCTCCACGTGCCATCCTAAAGGCTCAGGTAGGCCTCCCGCACCCGGGGAAGCGGAAAGGGCCTCGAGGAGGCCCTGGAGGGCAATAGAGCCGTGTTCTCCGGAGTGTTTTTCCATTTTGCACCGCTCTTGTCTGCCTTGGCGCTTGGAGGGGCTATGGCCCAGTCCGTGTAGACCACGCTACCACCTAGTCCTGCTTCCCCATCCCCATCTTTTCCCCAAAAAGAACCCGGGCCCGCCAGGGGCCCGGGGAGGAGTGGGAAGCCTAAGCCGCCCTTCTCGCTTGTTTCTGCCGAAGGTTCTTCCAGAACACCACCAGGGCGCTCACCACGTAGATGGAGCTATAGGTGCCCACGAAGATGCCCACGAAGATGGCGAGGGCGAAGTCCCGCAAGACGCTTCCTCCCAAGAAGAGGAGGGCCAGGATGGGGAGGAGGGTGGTGAGGCTCGTCATGAGGGTGCGGGACAGGGTCTGGTTGATGGAGCGGTTCACCAGCTCGGCGTAGGGCACGCCTCGGAGTAGCTTTTGGTTTTCCCGAATCCGGTCGGACACCACGATGGAGTCGTTGATGGAGTAGCCCACCACGGTAAGGAGGGCGGCGATGGTGGGGATGGAGAACTCCAGGTTCAAAAGGCTATACATCCCCGCCACGATGGCCACGTCGTGGGCCACGGCCAGCACGCTCGCCACCCCAAAGGTCCAGTCAAAGCGGAAGGCCACGTAGATGAGGATGAGCCCGAGGCCCACCAACACCGCCATGACCGCATTCCGGCGTAGCTCCGAGCCGATGGCCGGGCCCACGGTCTCCGAGGTGAGGACCGTGGCCTTGAGCTCCGCCGCAAGGAGCCTCTCTAGTTCCAAGCGCTTCTCGTCGGGGAGGGGGGGGAGCTTGACGGAAAACTCCTTGTGGTCCGCCACGGGGGCCTGCACCTCGGTGATGACCGCTTCTTTGGCGGGGAAGCCCTTTTCCTCCAGGAAGCGCCTCAGGGTGTCCACGCTGGTTTCGGGGGCGGTGCGCAGGGTGTAGGCGGTGCCTCCCGTGAAGTCAATGGAGTAGTTGAAGCCCTTGGTGAAGACCACCCCCGCCGCCAGGACCGAAAGGAGCAAGGTGGCCGCGGTGATGTACCGGGCGGGGCCCATGAAGTTGAAGCGGGGGTCCACGAGCCACATGGGGGGGCGGACTTCCCGCCGCTCTGCCAGGCGCTCCAGCAGGTAGCGGCTAAAGACCAGGTTGGAGAAGACGCTCGCCACCACCCCGATGGCCAGGACCACGGCGAAGCCCCGCACGGGCCCCGTGGCGTACTGGTAAAGGGCCGCCGCCGCCAGGAGGTGGGCGGCGTTCACGTCCAGGATGGTGAGGGTGGAGTGCTTGAAGCCTTCGGGGATGGCCTGGCGGAACCTTTTCCCGGCCCTGAGCTCCTCCTTGATGCGCTCAAAGGAGAGGACGTTCCCGTCCACCGCCGCCCCCAGGGTGAGGACGAGGCCGGCGATGCCCGGGAGGGTTAGGGTGGCCCCGAGCCCCGAGAGGAGGCCGAGGATAAGGGCGGAGGTGTAGAGGAGGCCTAAGGAGGCTACCAGGCCGAGGCTAGCCCCGTAGTAGGCAAAGATGAGGAGGAAGATGGCGAGCGTTCCGATTAAGGCCGAGCGGATGCCCGCCTGGATGGCGTCTTGGCCCAAGGTGGGGCCGATGGCCCGGATCTCCGCCACCTTAAGGGGCACGGGCAGGGCCCCTGAACGCAGGACCAGGGCAATCTCGCTGGCCTCCTCCAGGCCCGAAAGGCCCTCAATGACCGCCTGCCCTCCGGTGATGGCTTGGCGGATTACGGGGGCGGTGTAGACCTTGCCGTCCAGGACGATGGCGAGCTGCTTGCCCACGTTGGCCCGGGTCACCTCCTCAAACTTTTTGGCCCCTTCCGGGGTGAAGGTGAGGGCCACTTGGGGGCGGCCGAACTGGTCAAAGACCGCCCGGGCGTCCGCCAGGTCCGCCCCGGTGAGGAGGGGTGGGCCTAGGTCCTCGGGCTTGATGAGGTCCTTTTCCAGCTCTTCCCGCTTGAGCCGCGGGTTTTCCCTAAGGGCCTGGTTGATCTGGGCCACGGTGGTGCCGGTGGCCCCTTCCTTAAGGATGCGGAACTCCAGCACCGCCCGCTGGCCAATAAGCTTGAGCGCCCGGTCCTGGTCCGTCTGGGAGAGCCCAGGAAGCTCCACCACAATGCGCTTTTGGCCCTGGAGTTGAATCAGGGGTTCCGCCACCCCCAGGGCGTTGATGCGGTTTTCCAGGACGGTGCGGGCCTTTTCCAGGTCGTCGGGGGTGGGGTTTTCCACGTCCGCTTCCAGGACGATGCGCAACCCCCCTTTGAGGTCCAGGCCCAGCTTGATCTTGGGCTCGCTCGGTGCCCAAGGTTTCCAGACAAACAAAAGGGAAAGGAGGAAGAGGGATAGGAGGAAGAGTCCTTGCAGTAGCTTGCGGTTCATGGTCGCTCCTTCGGGATAAAGCCACACGCCTTTAGCCGGGGGAAGGCCCACAGGACCCCCAACCTTGGCGCCCCCTTCCCGTAAGGCGCCAAGGGCGGGGAAGGGGCCTAGCCGCCCTCCAACTGGAGCTTCCTATAGAGCAAGTAAAGGCCGGGTTGGGGCAGGGCCTTCCTTACGGCAGGGAAGGGGTTGCCCCTAGGCCGGGGTGCGCGGGGCGGGGTGGGCCGGCTTACGTTCCCCCAAAGGGGCGGTGCAACGCCCCCGCCCCGGTCTTCCTTCAGCACGGGGATGGGGCCTTTGGCCAAAAGCCCCACCTCCCCCTTGCCCGGGGAAGGGGAGAGGGCGAACCCCGGCAGGAGGAGGCTTAGGGCAGCCAGGAGCCTTAGGCCCCGCATGGCTTAGGCGGGCACCTCCACCATCTGGAAAGCCTCTAGAATATCCCCTTCTTGGAAGTCGTCAAAGCCCTCGAGGCCAATCCCACACTCGTACCCCTGGGCCACTTCCCGCACGTCCTCCTTGAAGCGCTTGAGGCTGGCGATGCGGCCTTTCCAAATCTCCTGCCCCTTGCGCAGGACCCGGATCTCGGCGTTGCGGGGGATTTTGCCTTGGGTCACCATGCACCCCGCCACCTGTTTGCCGGTGGGCAGGCGGAAGACGGCCCGCACCTCGGCTCGGCCCAGGATCTCTTCCTTGTACTGGGGCTCCTTCTGCCCCTTGACCATGGCCCGCACCTCGTCAATGAGGTCGTAGATGATGCGGAAGGTCTTGAGGAGGACGCCCTTTTGCTCCGCCGCCTTCTTCACCGAGCCCGGCGGGTTCACCCCGAAGGCCAGGATGGCGGCCCCCGCCGTCTGGGCCAAGAGGACGTCCGACTCCGTGGGGGCACCTACCTGGGCGAGGAGAACGTTGATCTTCACGTCCTCGGTGCTCTCCTTGGCCAGGATGTGCTGGATGGCTTCCAAGGAGCCTTGGGTGTCGGCCCGCAGGATGAGGTTGACCTCCTTCCTGCCCTCCTCCTGCAAGGCCCGGAGGAGGTCGGCCATGGTCCTGGGGCGGCGCTCCTTTTCCGCTTCTTCCCGGGCCCGGCGCTCCTCTTTCCGTTCCTCGGCGATCTCCTTGGCGGCCTCGAGGTCCGGGACCCACTCCACCACATCCCCGGCGTGGGGTAGTTCCTGGAAGCCCAAGACCTGCACGGCGCTCCCCGGGCCCGCCTCCTTGCGCTGGTTGCCGTCGGCGTCCATCATGGCCCGGATGCGCCCAAAGACCTCCCCGGCCACCACGTAGTCCCCCACCCGGAAGGTGCCTTCCTGCACCAGCATGTTGGCGATGATCCCCGCCTGCTTGTCCAACCTGGACTCCAGGATCACCCCACGGGGTTCGGCGTTGGGGTCGGCCCGGTAGTCCTCCAGCTCGGCGATGAGAAGGATCATCTCCAAAAGGTCCTGTACCCCTTGCCCCGTCTTGGCGCTGATGGGAATGATGATGGCGTCCCCGCCGTACTCCTCCGGGACGAAGCCCCGTTCCATGAGTTGCCGCTTCACCTTCTCGGGGTCGGCCTGGGGCAGGTCCATCTTGTTCAGGGCGAAGATCATCTTCGCCCCAGCGGCCTTGGCGTGGGCGATGGCCTCCTCGGTCTGGGGCATGACCCCGTCGTCGGCGGCGATGACGATGATGGCGATGTCCGCCACCTTGGCGCCCCGCTGGCGGATGGTGGTGAAGGCCTCGTGGCCCGGGGTGTCAATGAAGACCACGGTACCCTGGGGGGTCTTGACCTCAAAGGCCCCCACGTGCTGGGTGATCCCCCCCGCCTCCTTCTCGGCGATGCGGCTTTTGCGCAGGTAGTCCAAGAGGGTGGTCTTCCCGTGGTCCACGTGGCCCATGATGACCACCACGGGGGGGCGCCGGGGGAGGCTCTTCCTGCGCTCTTCCTCCGCCAGCTTCTCTTGAAGCCCCCGTTGCTCCCGCACGAGCTCCCGCACCGCCTCGGCGTCCTCTTCGGAAAGGGTAGAGGCGTGGGACTTATAGGGAACCCCCATCTGGTCCAGGAGCTCCAAAAGCTCCTCGTTTTCCATGCCCAGCTCTTTAGCCAGCTGGTAGATGCGTACTTTGGCCATCTTTACCTCCTAAATGGGCCCAAAGGGCCTCGGAAAGCGCCTTGGCCCGGGCCCCAGCGAAGCGTCTCAGCTTCTTTTCCGCCCAGCAGTCCGGGTTGTCGGGGCAGACGTAAGCCCCCCGGCCCGGAAGCTTGCCCGTGGGGTCCAGCCGGAACCCCTCGGGGGTCATGAGGATGCGCAAAAGCTCCCCCTTAGGCCGCCTTCTGCGGCAGGCCACGCACATGCGTAAGGGGACGTGCCGCATCACTCGGAAAGGTCCTTGAAGAGCTTTTCAAACTCCTCCCGGGCCCGGGTAGGCGCGCCCGCTTCCTCCTCGGCGGCCCGGCGGATGGCCTCGTCCAGGTCGGCAATCTCCGCCTCCTCAAAGTGAATGTCGTACCCCGTGAGCTTGGAGGCCAGGCGCACGTTCTGTCCCCCGGTGCCGATGGCCAGGGAGTGCTGGTCCTTGGTCACCTTCACCCGGGCCTTCCTCGTTTCCGGGTCCAGCTCAATGGAGCCCACCTGGGCGGGGGAGAGGGCGTTGCGGATGAACTCCTTGGGGTCCTTGGACCACAGGATGATGTCCACCTTCTCCCGGCCCAGCTCCGCCGAGACCGCCTGGATGCGCTGGCCCTTGTGGCCGATGCAGGCCCCGATGGGGTCCACGTTGGGGTTATGGCTCATCACCGCCACCTTGCTCCGGCGGCCAGGCTCCCGGGCGATGGCCTTAATCTCCACGATGCCCTCGGCGATCTCCGGGACCTCCTGTTTGAGGATGTGTTCCAGAAGTTTCTCGTGGGCCCGGCTCACGATGAGGGAAGGCCCCTTGGCGGAGCGGTCCACCTTCTTCAGGTAAACCTTGAGGCGTTGCCCAGGGTAGTACCTCTCCGTGGGAATCTGCTCGCTCTTGGGCAAATAGGCTTCGCCCCGGCCCAGCTCCACGAAGACGTTGCCCCGGTTGTCCACCCGGGTCACCACCCCCGTGAGCACCTGGCCCTCCTTGTCCTTGTACTCGTTGTAGATGCGGTTGCGCTCGGACTCCTTGAGGCGCTGGGTGAGAATCTGCCGCAGGTCCTGGATGGCCATGCGGGAAAGCCCCTCGGGGTCAATGGGGAACTCCATCTCGTCCCCCACCTGGACCTCGGGGTCGTACTGGAGGGCCTCGGAAAGGGCGATTTCCTTGTCCGGGTCCTCCACCTTCTCCACCACCTTGCGGACCTCCACCATCTCAATGCGCCCCGTCTGGGGGTCAATGTAAACGTCTACCTCGGGGCCCTTGCCGGCGTCCACCTCTTCCTTGCGGTAGCCCTTCTGCCGTTTGATGTAGGCCTTGCGCAGGGCCTCCTTGAAGGCCTCTAGGATCTCTTCGGTGCTCACGCCCCGCTCCAGGGCCAGCTGTTGCATGGCGTCAATGAATTCCCGGTTCATGCTTCCTCCTACCTAGGCTCCTCGGGCCACTCGGCCAGGTTGGCGCGGAAGGTGCCGAGCTTTAAGCGCTTCTCTTCGGACCCCACCTGGAAGACCACCTCTTCCCCCTCCACCCGCAGGATCCGCCCCACGAAGCCCTCGGGCCCGGGCACCTTGGCCTTTAGGCCCTGGAAGCGCTCAAAGTGGCGGCGGGTGAAGAGGGGGCGCTTGGGTCCGGGGGACTCCACCAAAAGCCGGTAGCTTCCCGGGATGGGGTCTTCCCGGTCCAAGGCGGCCTCTATGTGGCGGCTTGCCCGTTCCAGGTCGGCCACGGTGATGGGCTTTTCGTCCAGGCGCTCCAGGCGTACCAAGACCTCGCCCGGGGCTTCCTTCACCTCCAGGACCTGAAGGCCCAAGGCCTCCACCGCCTCTTCCACCAACCGCCAAAGGTCCACAGGCACCTCCCCACCTCCCTTCACAAAGGAAGGGTGGGCTTACACCCACCCCCCTCCCTTGGGAGCACTAGGCTCAGTTTACACCCAAGGGGCGCTTGACTACAACCCCTTTAGCCTGGTAGACTCAAGGTTGCCGGTCCGAGCCCGGCTTAAGACATGGGGGTGAACGGTCTCGACGGGGGCCGCCGAGGGCGTGGCTGCGCGCCGAGGTGCGGGTGGCCTCGTAAAAACCCGCAAAAGAATAAAGGCCAACAAGCCTGCTTACGCTCTCGCGGCTTAATGACCGCGACCTCGCCTGGAAGCCCCGCCGGGGGCTCGCCAGCGCGGGGACACGAAACCCGGCTAGCCGAGGGCCAGGCTCCGTAGCCCGAGGCGAAGCTTAACGGGGCTTGCTCCTGGCCGCCCGTCCGCGGGCCAAGCCAGGAGGACATCCGAAACGCGGACTACGCGCGTAGACGCCCGCCGTAGGGACCTTCGGACGGGGGTTCAACTCCCCCCACCTCCACCAAACGGGGCGCCCCAAGGGGCGCCCTAACCCTTTTGGGTAGTGAGGGACACATCTCCTTAGGCGGTCTTGGTAAAGTGGAGTAGGTGCCTTGGGCACCTCCTTCGGGGCGGGGTGGAAGTCCCCACCGGCGGTGAAAGCCCGCGAAGCCCTTAGGGGCCCGACCCGGTGGAATTCCGGGGCCGACGGTGAAAGTCCGGATGGGAGAAGGAGGGCCGTTTGCGCGAACTGGACGAGCGTTTCCTTAGGAGAGCCCTGCAGCTAGCGGAAAGGGCCCGCGGCCACACGAGTCCCAACCCCCTGGTGGGGGCGGTGCTGGTGCGGGAAGGGCGCATCGTGGGCGAGGGGTACCACCCCCGGGCGGGGGAGCCCCACGCCGAGGTCTTTGCCCTGAAGGAGGCGGGGGAGAGGGCCCGGGGGGCCACGGCTTACCTGACCCTGGAGCCCTGCGACCACCACGGCCGCACGCCCCCTTGTTCCTTGGCCCTCCTCGAGGCGGGGGTGGCGCGGGTGGTGGTGGCGGCCAGGGACGAGAACCCAGTGGCCCGGGGTGGCCTGGAGCGCCTGAGGCGGGCTGGGGTCCAGGTGGAGGAGGGCCTTTTGGCCGAGGAGGCGCGGCTCCAGAACGAGGCCTTCTTCACTGCCCTAAGGAAGGGGAGGCCCTTCGTCCTCCTGAAGGCCGCCCTCACCCTGGACGGGAAGGTGGCGGCCGCCTCGGGGGATGCCCGCCACGTGTCCTCGGAGGCGAGCCGCCGGGTGGCCCACGCCTACCGCCAGTGGCTCCCGGCGGTGGTGGTGGGGGTGGGCACGGTGCTACAGGACGACCCCGCCCTCACCGTGCGCCATCCCGACTTCCGCCCCTTTCCCCACATGTTGGAGCCGCCCCCCTTGCGGGACCCCCTCAAGGTGGTGCTGGACACGGAGGCCCGCACCCCCCCCACCGCCCGGCTCTTTGCCCCGGGGCCTCGAGGCGAGCCCGCCCGGGTCCTCCTCCTGGTGGGGCGAGGGGCTCCCAAGGAGCGGCTTTTGGCCTTGGAGCGGGCAGGGGCCCGGGTGGTGGAGCTCCCCCGGGAGGGGGGGCGGGTGAGCCCGGAGGTGGCCTTGGCCTTCCTCTGGGAGGAGGGGGTGGACGGGGTCTTGTTGGAAGGGGGGCCGAGGGTGGCGGGAGCTTTCTGGGCCCGGGGGCTGGTGGACAAGGTGGCCCTTTTCCTCGCCCCCAAGGTGGTGGGGGAGGGGAAGGGGTTTTTGGAGGGCGTGGCCCTCTCCCGTATGGCGGAGGCCTACCGGCTTCGCCTCGCGCGGCGGGAGTGGCTTGGGGAAGACCTTTGGCTAGAAGGGTACCTGGAGGTATAGGTGTTCACGGGGCTGGTGGAGGAAACCGGAGAGATCCTTAAGGTGGAGGAAGGCCCCTTCCTGCGGGTGCGGATCGCCGCCAAGGAGGTGCTTTCCGACCTGAAGGTGGGGGATTCCGTGGCGGTGGACGGGGTTTGCCTCACGGCGGTGGCGGTGGACGAGGAGGGGTTTTGGGTGGAGCTAGCCCAAGAAACCCTCCGCCGCACCGCCCCCACCTGGCGGGTGGGGCACAGGCCCAACCTGGAACGGGCCCTTAGGGTAGGGGACCGGCTTGGGGGCCACTTCGTCACCGGGCACGTGGACGGGGTGGCGGCCCTCATAGGGGTGCGGGAAGCCCCGGGGGCCAAGGACTTCTACTTTAGGCCCCCCAAGCCCCTTGCCCGCTACATCGCCGAGAAGGGGAGCGTGGCCCTAAACGGGGTTTCCCTCACGGTGGCGGGGCTTGAGGGGGAGGCTTTCTGGGTTACCTTGATCCCCCACACCCTAAAGGTCACCAACCTAGGAAGCCTCCGGGTGGGGGACGGGGTGAACCTGGAGGTGGACCTCATCGCCCGGTACGTGGAAAGGCTCATGCGGGGGGAGTGATGGAAGGCTTGGCCAGCGTCAAGGAGCTTTTGGAGGAACTCCGCCAGGGCCGCCCGGTGATCCTGGTGGACGACGAGGACCGGGAGAACGAGGGCGACCTCATCATGGCGGCGGAGCACGTGACCCCCGAGTGGGTGAACTTCATGCTGCGGGAGTGCCGGGGCCTCCTCTGCGTGGCCCTCACGGAGGAGAGGGCCAAGGCCCTGGACCTCCCCCTCATGGTGGAGCGGAACCAGGACCCCCAGGGCACCCGCTTCACCGTGAGCGTGGACGCCCGGGGGACCACCACGGGGATTTCCGCCTACGAGCGGGCGGCCACCATACGGCTCTTGGCCGACCCGGAGGCCACGGCCCAGGACTTCCGCCGCCCGGGGCACATCTTCCCCCTGGTGGCCCGGCCTGGGGGGGTGTTGCGCCGCGCCGGGCACACCGAGGCCACGGTGGACCTCCTGCGCCTCGCCGGGCTTACCCCGGTGGGAAGCCTCATTGAAATCCTCAAGGAGGACGGCACCATGGCCCGCTTGCCGGACCTTTTGGCGTTTGCCCGGCAGCACGGCCTCAAGGTGGGAACCATCGCCGACCTCATCCGCTACCGCCTGGAGAAGGGGGACCTCTACGTGCGCCGGGAGGCGGAGGCGGCCCTTCCCACCCGCTTTGGGGAGTTCCGCATCCTGGGGTACCGGGACACCCTCACGGGGGAGGAGCACGCCGCCTTGGTCATGGGTAGCTGGGAACCGGAGGAGCCCATTTTGGTGCGCATGCACTCGGAGTGCCTCACGGGGGATGCCCTCCACTCCCTCCGGTGCGACTGCGGCTTCCAGCGGGACCTGGCCCTGGAGCGCATCGCCCGGGAGGGGAAGGGGGTCTTGGTCTACCTCCGGCAGGAGGGGCGGGGAATTGGCCTCATCAACAAGATCCGCGCCTACCACCTCCAGGACCAGGGGCTGGACACGGTGGAGGCCAACCTGGCCCTGGGCTTCCCCCCGGACCTGAGGGACTACGGGGTGGGGGCGCAGATCCTCTACGACCTGGGGGTGCGGAAGATGCGCCTTTTGACCAACAACCCCCGCAAGGTGAAGGCCCTTTCCGGCTTCGGCATTGAGATCGTGGAGCGCATCCCCTTGAGGGCTGGGGACAACCCCTTCAACGAGCGCTACCTCCAGGCCAAGAAGGAGAAGCTGGGCCACTGGATGGACTAGCATGCCCCGGGGGACCCTCCTCCTAAGGGCTTCCGTTATCCTCCTGCTCCTCCTGGCCTTCCTGGACCCCCGCCTGCCCCTAAAGGGGCGGGTGGTCTACCTCCTGGACTTCTCCCCTTCCGCCCGGGAAAGCGTTTTCGCCGCGGCGGAGAGGCTTCCCAGGGACGGGGTCTACCTGGCCTTTGCCGAAAGGGTGGCCCGGCTCCCTAGTCCCACGGCGAGGAGACTGGACCTAGGGGAGGGGACGGACGTGCGGGCGGCCTTGGCGGAGGCCTTGCGCCTAGGGGCGGACCGGGTGGTCCTGGTCTCCGATGGGCTTTTCCCTCCCGTGCCCTCCCCCCTTCCCCTGGATGCGGTCTACGTGCCCCCGAGGCCCTTCGTGGCCCTGCGCCTCCTCCCTCCGCCCTTTCCCCTCCTGGGGGAGACGGTGGGGGTGCGGGTGGTCCTCGAGGCCCCCCTTCCCGCCGAGGTGCGGCTTCGGGTGGAGGGGCCGGGGGGTGCCTGGGAGCGGGCGCTTTGGGTGGAGGGGCGGGTGGCCCTGACCTACACCTTTCCCCTCCTGGAGGAAGGGGAGGTGCGGGCGGAGGCGGTGGGGCCCTGGGGGCGGAGCGAGGCCAGGGTGGAGGTGGCCCCTAAGGACCGGGCCAGGGCCCTGGTCCTGGGCGACCCCGCCCTGGCCCGCTACCTGGAGGCCCAGGGGTTTCAGGTGGAGGAAGGCCCCTTCCGGCTTCCCCTGGAGGCGGACCTGGTGGCGGTGGGCCTAGGGGTCTTGGACCTGCCCGAGGGGGCGCCCGAGGCCCTTAGGGACTACCTCCACCGGGGCGGGGGCCTCCTCTTCACCGCCACCCCCAAGGGGCTTTTCTTCGGCGGCTGGGACCGGGCCCTGCCCGAGGAGCTTCCCCTAAAGCCCCTGGGGCGGCAGGGGGCGGCCTTGGTCCTGGTCCTGGACACCTCGGGGAGCATGGAAGGGGAAAAGCTCGCCCTGGCGGTGGCGGCGGCCCTGGAGCTCGTGCGGAGCGCCGCCCCCGAGGATTACCTGGGGGTGGTGGTCTTCGCCTCGGGGCACAGGGTCCTCTTCCCCCCGAGGCCCATGACCGACCGGGCCAAGAAGGAGGCGGAAAGCCTCCTTCTCTCCCTACGGGCGGGCGGGGGCACGGTGCTGGGTGGGGCCTTCCGGGAGGCGGTGGGGCTTCTTGAGGGGGTAAGGGTGGCCCGCAAGGGGATTCTGGTCCTCACGGATGGCCTCATCGCCGACCCCAAAGAGCCCCTCCTGGCCCTGGCGGAGAGGGGTGGGGCGGAGGTTTCCGCCATCGCCTTGGGGGAGGATGCGGACCGCTCCTTTTTGGAGGAGCTCGCCAGGCGGGGTGGGGGCCGCTTCTACCGGGCGGCCACGGCCCGGGAGCTTCCCCGGCTATTCCTGCGGGAGGGGCAGGAGGTTTTTGGGAAGGAAGCGGTGGAGGGGCGGTTTCCCGTGGAGGCCCTTCCCCACCCCCTCACGGAGGGTTTCCTTTTCCCGCCCCTTTCCGTCCTCCTCCCGGCCCGGGCGGAGCCTTGGGCCGAGGTGCTCCTAAAAAGCGGGGAGCGGGTGGTTCTGGCCTTGGGGGAGCGGGGCGAGGGGCGGGTGGCGGCCCTGGCCACGGACCTTTCCCGTTCCTGGCGGGACTTTGAGGGGGCTTCCGCCTTCCTCGGGGGGCTTGCCCGGTACCTGGTGGGCGCGGGGCGGGCCCTCGCCCTCTACGCCTACCCCGAGGGGGAGGGGGTGCGGGTGGTGGCCTTAGGGCGGTTGGAGGCCCCGAGGCTCCTGGTGGGCGGCGAGGAAACCCCCATGGTGCCCACGGGGCCCCTGCGCTTTGAGGCCCGGGCGGGGGGTCCTGGGGTTCTCTTGGACGGGAAGCGGCGCATCCCCTTGGCCCTTCCCCTTCCCGGGGAGTGGACGCCCAGGGACGGGGCGGCCACCCTCAGGGCCATGGCGGAGGCGGCCGGCGGGCGGCTTCTCGGCCTGGAGGAGGTGGGCAGCCTCCCCACCAGGCCCCTTCCCCTAAGGCCCTACCTCCTTTGGGCGGCCTTGCTCCTTTTCCTCCTGGAGCGGGCCTGGGAGGCACGGGTGAGCCGGGGCACACTTTCCCAAGAACGTTTCGGCTAGCCTGGCGACGAAGGGGGTCAGTATGGACCGTAGGCGGTTTATCGGCCTTTCCGGTGTGCTCTTGGCGGGGCTTTCCCCCGCCTGGGGCCAGGGGCGCCCTCCCAAGGGGGTGAACGGGGGTGGGTTTTACCGCTTCGCCCTGGGGCGGGTGGCCGTCACCATCCTCTCCGATGGCCAGTCGGCCCCGGGGCCGCTCCTCCCCAACTGGGGGGCGAACCCCGAGCTCCAGGGGGAGTTCCGGCGCACCCTCCAGGAACACTTCCTCAACCCAGAGGCCACCCGCAACAACTTCAACCCCGTCCTCCTGGACCTAGGGGAGGCGAGGCTCTTGGTGGATACGGGCCGGGGGACGGGGGCTGGGGGGAGGCTTCTTGCCCACCTGGAACTCGCCGGCTACGCCCCCGAGGACATCACCCACGTCTTCCTCACCCACGGCCACCCCGACCACATCGGGGGGCTGGTGGACGGCGGGGGGAGGCCGGTCTTTCCCCAGGCGGTCCACCTCATGGGCCGGGTGGAGCTGGACTACTGGCTCAAGAACCCCTCCCAGGCGGTGGAGCGGGCCCTCCTTCCCTTGCGGGACCGTATCCGGCCCGTGGAGGATGGGGAGGAGATCCTCCCCGGGGTTAGGGCGGTGGCCTCCTTCGGCCACACCCCGGGGCACATGAGCCTCGAGGCCACCTCCGAGGGGAAAACGCTTTTCGTCTTCGGGGACGCCGCCGGGCACTACCTCCTTTCCCTGCGCTTTCCCCAGGCCTACCTCGGCTTTGACATGGACAAGGGGGAGGTGGTGCGCACCCGGGCCCGGCTTTTCAAGAAGGTGAGCGAGGAGAAAAGCCTCATCACCGCCTACCACTTCCCCTGGCCTGCCCTGGGGTACATCCGCCCGGAAGGGGAGGGGTACGCCTTCGTCCCCGCCTTCTTTGAGTTCTAGGGTGTGTGCAAAAATCACGCGGGCGGCCAGGGTGGCGGGGCTACGCTTAGGCCATGTTCCACTGGGACGACGATCTGGAACGCCGCATGCGGGCCGAATTGGCGCGGCGCGAGATGTGGGAGAAGCCCCTGAGGGAGGAGATTGGCAGGTTGCAGCTGGAGGTGTGGCGGCTCAAGCAGCTGGTCCAGCACCTGCAAGGGGACAAGGAGGCCCTCCGCTGGAAGGTGCGGGAGGTCCTCCTGGAGCGCGCTTTCCCCGAGGAGGAGCTCCTTTGGGCCAAAAGGGTGCTGGAGGAGGCCTGGCTGGAGCTGAGCCTCATGGGCTCCGAGCGGGCCTCCGAGGTGAGCCAGCTTATCCACCACCTGGAGCGGATTTGGAACGCCCGAAATCCTCGCCGATCAATATCAGAACCGCCTCCCCCCGAACCGTGAGGGCCCCCTCGGCGTAGAGTTCCGTCTCCACCACCACCTTCCTGCCCTTGACCTCCTTGGGCCGGCCCACCAGGAGGAGCTCGGGGCCTAGGGGCGTGGGCTTTAGGTAGTCCACCTTCAGGCTTGCGGTGACGAAGCGCAAGGGGTGGGCCTCGAGGCTAAGCCCTTCCGCCGCCGCTTTGGCGGCGGCGGCGGTGGCGGTGGAGTGGCAGTCCACCAAGGAGGCGAGGAGCCCCCCGTAGACGAAGCCGGGGAGGGCGGTGTGGTGGGGGCTTGGGGTGAAGCGGGTCTCGCTTTCCCCCTTTTCCCCATGCCAGTAGGTCTTGATGTGGAGGCCGTGGGCGTTCAGGTAGCCGCACCCGTAGCAGTGGGCCCACTCGGGAGGGTAGTAGAGCTGGACGGCCTTCATGCGAGCCCCTGGGCCTTCCAGCGTTCGGGAACTGCCTGCCGGAGGAAGTCCACGATGTCCTGGGTGCTGGTCCCGGGGCCAAAAATGGCCGCCACCCCGAGCTCCTTGAGCTTGGGCACGTCCTCGTCGGGGATGATGCCGCCCCCGAAGAGGAGGATGTCCGAGGCTCCCTGCTCCTCCAGAAGCCGCTTCACCTCGCGGAAGTAGTGCATGTGGGCCCCGGAGAGGATGGAAAGCCCGATGGCGTCCACGTCCTCCTGGATGGCGGCGGAGACGATCATCTCGGGGGTCTGGCGGAGCCCCGTGTAGATCACCTCCATCCCCGCATCCCGAAGGGCCCGGGCCACCACCTTGGCCCCCCGGTCGTGCCCGTCCAGGCCCGGTTTGGCGATGAGTACCCGTATGCGCCGGTCCATGCCTTGCATCCCAAACCTCCTACACGTAGGCGGGTTCCTGGTAGGTGCCGTAGACCTCCCGCAGGACGTCCATCATCTCCCCCAGGGTACAGTAGGCCAGGGCGCACTCCACGAAGTGGGGCATGGTGTTCTGGCCCTCCACCGCCGCCCGGCGCAGGCCCTCCAGGGCCGCTTCCACCCGCTTGGGGTCCCGCTCCCTGCGCACCCGGGCCAGGCGCTCCGCCTGCACCCTCTCCACCTCGGGGTCCACCAGTTGGATGGGCACCTTTAAGGGGATCTCGTCGGTGAAGGCGTTCACCCCCACGATGATGCGCTCTTTCCGCTCCACCTCCTGCTGGTAGCGGTAGCTGGCCTCGGCGAGCTCCCGAAGGAAGTACCCCTCCTCAATGGCCCGCACCACCCCGCCCATGCGGCGGATCTCCTCAATGATGGCCATGGCCTGGCGTTCCATCTCGTCCGTGAGCCACTCCACGTAGTAGCTTCCCGCCAGGGGGTCTATGGTGTGGGTGACGCCCGTCTCGTAGGCGATGATTTGCTGGGTCCTTAGGGCGATGGTGGCACTCTCCTCCGTGGGCAGGGCCAGGGCCTCGTCGTAGGCGTCGGTGTGCAGGCTGTTGGTACCCCCAAGGACCGCTGCCAAAGCCTGGATGGCCACCCGGGCGATGTTGTTCAGGGGTTGCTGGGCGGTGAGGGAAACCCCAGCCGTCTGGGCGTGGGTGCGGAGCATCCAGCTCGCCGGGTTCTTGGCCCCGTAGCGGTGGCGCATCTCCTTGGCCCAGATGCGCCTGGCCGCGCGGAACTTGGCGATCTCCTCAAAGAAATCGTTGTGCACGTCAAAGAAGAAGCTAATCCTCGGGGCGAACTCGTCCACGTCCAGGCCCCGCTTGAGGGCGGCTTCCACGTATTCAAAGCCGTCCGCCAGGGTCCAGGCGAGCTCCTGCACGGCGGTGCTCCCCGCCTCGCGGATGTGGTAGCCGGATACGGAGATGAAGTTCCACTTGGGGACGTTCTTGGGGCCCCACTCAAAGGTGTCAATCACCAGCTTGACGCTGGGCTCGGGGGGGAAGATGAACTCCTTCTGGGCGATGAACTCCTTGAGGATGTCGTTTTGGATGGTGCCCCCGAGCTTTTTCCAGTCGTAGCCCTTCTTCTTGGCCACCGCCAGGTACATGGCCCAGATGGCGTTGGCGGGGCTGTTGATGGTCATGGAGGTGGTGACCTCCTCGAGGTTGATGCCCTCAAAGAGGATCTCCATGTCCGCCAGGCTGGAGACCGCCACCCCGCACTTCCCCACCTCCCCCTTGGAAAGGGGGTGGTCGGAATCGTAGCCCATCAGGGTGGGGAGGTCAAAGGCCACGGAAAGCCCGGTCTGGCCCGCCTTGAGGAGTTTCTTAAAGCGCTCGTTGGTCTGCTCGGCGGTGCCGAAGCCGGCAAACATGCGCATGGTCCAGAGCTTGGAGCGGTACATGGAGCCGTAGACCCCCCGGGTGTAGGGGTACTCCCCCGGGTAGCCCCGCTTCTCCTCGTACTCCGGGTCCAGGACGCCGATGTCCTCCGGGGTGTAGAGGGGGTCTGGGGCGATGTCCGAGAGGGTGCGGTGGGCCACGGGCCTCTCGGGCATCTTCTCCAGGCTCTTTTGGTAGGTCTCCCTGAGCCAGTCGTGCTTCTTGCGCATGGGCCCTCCCTTTGCCCTAAAGTTTACGCTTTTTTGCGCTAGGGGAAAAGGGCGTTATGCCTGGCGCTCGCTTTCCGGCTCCACGTGGATGGTAACCACCAGGCCGGGCATCTCCGCCTCGAGGGCCCGCTCCAGCTCATCGCACAGGCGGTGGGCCTCCTCCACGCTCATCCTTCCCGGCACCACCAGGTGGAACTCCAAGAAGCTCTTGGGCCCGGCGCGGCGGGTCTTCAGGTCGTGCACTTCCAGGGCCCGCCCCCTCAGGTGGGCCTGGATCACGCCCTGGATGCGTTCCACCTCCTCGGGGGAAAGCCCCTCGTCCATGAGCCCCCCCACGGACTGCCGCACCAGGCGGAAACCCATGAGGAGGATGTTCCCCGCCACCAGGAGGGCCAAGAGGGGGTCCAGAACCCAAAACCCCGTGGGCCAAGCGAGCCCCACCCCCACCAGAACCCCCAAGGAGGTGAGGACATCGGAAAGCACATGGTACCCGTCGGCGGTGAGGGCGGGGGATCGGTGGCGGCGCCCTTCCCGAAGGAGGAAGTAGGCGAGAAGGGCGTTCAAGCCTGCGGCCAGGAGGCTCACGCCAAGCCCTAGGCCGAGGCCCTCCAGGGGTATAGGCCGAAGGAGGCGGGGAAGCGCCTCCTTGGCGATGAGAAGCGCCGCCCCTACCACCAAGACCCCCTCCAGCACGGCGGAGAAGTACTCCGCCTTGGTGTGGCCGAAGGGGTGGGTTTCGTCCGGGGGTTTCTGCGCCAGGCGGATGGCCAGGAGGGCGGCCAGGGCGGCGGCCACGTTCACCGTGGACTCCAGGGCATCGGAAAGGAGGGCCACAGAGCCCGTGAGGAAGTAGGCCAGGGCCTTGAGGCCCAGGACCAGGAGGGCCACCGCAAGGCTCGCCCAGGCGGCCCGTTCCGCCACCTTAGACCTCTTCTTCCGCCAGCTCCCGTTTGGGCTTGAGGAGGGGGAAGAGGAGCACGTCCCTTAAGGAGGGCTGGTCGGTGAGGATCATGGCCAGGCGGTCCAGGCCGAGGCCAAGCCCCGCCGCCGGGGGCATGCCGTACTCCAGGGCCAAGAGGAAGTCCTCGTCGGGCTCGGGGGCTTCCTCGTCCCCTTCCTTCCGCCTTCTCGCCTGTTCCAAGAAGCGCTCCCTTTGGTCCAGGGGGTCGTTGAGCTCGGAATAGGCGGGGGCGAGCTCCATGCCGGCGGCGTAAAGGTCCCACCGCTCGGTGAGCCCGGGCTTTTCCCGGTGGCGCTTGGCCAAGGGGCTAATGGCCAGGGGGAAGTCAAGGACGAAGGTGGGGTCCTGCAGGTGGGGCTCCACGTAGATGCCGAAGAGTTTGTCCAAAAGCTTGTAGCTCGGCACCTGGGCAAGCTCGGGGTGGTGGGCGTCGGCCCAGAGGCGAAGCCGATCCAGGTCCAGGGGGTCAAAGGGAAGGCCCGCCTTTTCCTTCAGGCTTTCCACGAAGGAGATGCGCTTAAAGGGCGGGGTGAAGTCCAGGATGCGGCCCTGGTAGGGCACCTGGTAGCTTCCGAAAAGGTGGAGGACGAGGCCCGAAAGGAGCTCCTCCACCAGGCTGGCCATGTCCTGGTAATCGGCGTAGGCCCAGTAGGCCTCCAGCATGGTGAACTCGGGGTTGTGGTTGTGGTCAATGCCCTCGTTGCGGAAGTTGCGCCCGATTTCAAAGACCTTTTCAAAGCCGCCCACCAGGAGCCTTTTGAGGTAGAGCTCCAAGGAGATGCGCAGGTAGAACTCGTGGTCTAGGGCGTTGTGGTAGGTCTTGAAGGGCCTCGCCTCGGCGCCGCCCGTGGTGGGTTGGAGGATGGGGGTTTCCACCTCCAGGAAGCCCTTGTCCTCAAAGAAGCGGCGGATGTAGCGCACCATGGCCGTGCGCCGCCGGAAGACCTCCCGCACCTCGGGGTTGACGATGAGGTCCAGGTAGCGCTGGCGGTAGCGGACCTCCTTGTCCCGGATGCCGTGCCACTTGTCCGGCAAGGGATGGAGGCATTTCACCAAGGGAGTCCAGGAGAGGACCTTAACCGTGACCTCCCCGGTTTTGGTGGTGAAGAGGGTGCCCCGGACCCCCAGGATGTCCCCCACGTCCAGCTTCTTGAGGAGCTCGTACTGGGGGGTGAGGTCTCTTTGGAAGTAGAGCTGGATCTTTCCGCTTTCGTCCAGTAGGTGGGCAAAGGTAACCTTGCCCATCCGCCTTACGGCCACGATGCGCCCCGCCAGGGAGACCTCCTCCGGCCACTCGGTTTCCGGGGGAGCCCCGGCTTTGGCCTTTAGGAGGTCCTGGGCGCGATCGGTCTTGGGGTAGCGGTAGGGGTAGGGGGCAAAGCCCGCCTCCACCAGGGCTTCCAGGTTGAGAAGGCGCTGGCGCGTCTGCTCGTTCATGCGTGTACCGCCACCACGCGGAACTCCTTCTTGCCCTTGGGGGTTTCCAGCGTCAGCACGTCCCCCACCCGGTGGCCCAGGAGGGCCTTGCCCATGGGGGAGGCGTCGGAGATCTTCATGGGGGTTTCCAGGACGCTGGCCTCGGCGGGGGAGACCACCTGTACCTCCAAGCGTTCCCCGGTCACGGGGTCTTCCAGCTCCACCACCGAGCCCAGCCCGATGACCTCGGTGGTGGCCTCCTCGAGGATGACCGCCCGGGAGAGGATGTCCTCCAAGGAGTCAATGCGGGCTTCAATGCGGGCCTTTTCCTGCTTGGCCGCTTCCAAGCCGGAGTCATCGTAATCGTCGGAGGATTCCATGAGCTCCTGCAGGATCTTGGTGGCCTCCTGGAGGCGCTCCCGCTCCTGCTCTAGCTGCTGCATGAGCCGCTCGTAGCCGGCTTTGGTTAGCTTTACCTCGCGCGCCATAGCTCACCTCGTAAGTCATGGAGGCCGGCCAAAGCCGACCTCCTTGGCCCAAGGGCCCCCTTCTCAGGTGAGTATACCCCGAAGGAGGATTTCCCTCAAACGTTCCGGCTCGGCGTGGCTGGCGCAGGAGGCGGTGTCCAGGCAAAGGACCAGGTAGCGGAGGTGGGTGTCCTTGCCCCCCACCGGGTGGCGGAAAAAGCCGAGGGCGCTTCCCGAGAGGTGGCGGCGGCAGGCTTCGCACACCTGGGGGCCATGGGCGGTGCCGGGGAGGGGTTCCAGTTCCAGCCGGAGCTCCGGGGGGCCCTTCTCCAGGATCACCACCCGGCCTTCCGCATCCCGGTAGTAGAGGATCTCCCCCAAGGGGAGGAGTTCAGGGGAGGTTCCTGGAAAGAGCTCCAGGATCATCTCCCGCTCTTCGTGGTCCATGGCCTTAGCTTAGCCCAAGGCGGGCGAGAAGGGGGGGTAGGAAAAGCCATAGCCCCGCGAGGAAGGCAAAGAGGCTCGCCAGGAGGACCGCCGCCGCCGCCGTGTCCTTCGCCCGCTTGGCCAGGGGGTGGTAGACGGGGCTTGCCAGGTCGGTGAGGGCCTCGAGAGCGGTGTTCACCAGCTCCAAGGAGAGGATGAGGGCGGTGAGGAGGAGGACGGGCACCAGGTTCACCCCAAGCCAAAGGGAGAGGCCCACCGCCAGAAGGCCCAAAAGGACCTCTATGCGAAAGTTCCGCTGCACCCGCCAGGCGTAGACCACGCCCTCCCAGGCGTAGCCGAAGGAGCGCACCACCCCCTTTAGAGGGCGAGGATCCTCTCTTGGACGCGGCGGAACCCTTCCCAATCCTCCTCCTTCTGGTGGTCGTGGCCCAAAAGGTGCCATAGCCCGTGGGCCGCCAAGACCAAGACCTCCTCCTCCAGGGAAGCGCCCCGGGCTTCCGCCTGGCGCCTGGCGGTGTCCAGGCTGATCCAGATGTCCCCCAGGTGGGGGGGGACAAAGGGGTCCCCGGGCTCGTAGTGGGGGAAGGAGAGGACGTCCGTGGCCTCGTCCTCCCCCCACCAGGCCCGCTTCAGGGCCCTAAGGCGGCGGTCCCCGCTGAGGATCACCGTCACCCCCTTGTCCCCCACGCCGAGCTCGGTCATGAGGGCCGCCAGCGCCCGGCGAAGCCGGGGCCTAAGGCCTTTGGGAGGGCGCTTATTGGCTACGATCGCCACCACGCTCGGCTTCCTCGTAGGCCTTGATGATGCGGGCCACCAGGGGGTGGCGCACCACGTCGGACTCTTTGAAGTAGATAAAGGCGATGCCCTCAATCCCCTTGAGGATGCGGGTGGCCTCAATGAGGCCCGACTTCTGGTGCTTGGGCAGGTCAATCTGGGTCACGTCCCCCGTGATGACCATCTTGGAGGAGAAGCCCATGCGGGTGAGGAACATCTTCATCTGCTCGGGGGTGGTGTTTTGCGCCTCGTCCAGGATGATGAAGGCGTCGTTTAAGGTCCGTCCCCGCATGAAGGCCAGGGGGGCCACCTCAATGATGCCCGACTGCAGGTACTGTTCAAAGCGCTCGGCGTCAATCATGTCAAAGAGGGCGTCGTAAAGGGGCCGGAGGTAGGGGTCCACCTTGGCTTGGATGTCCCCGGGCAAAAAGCCCAGCTTCTCCCCCGCCTCCACCGCCGGCCGGGTGAGGACGATGCGCTTCACCTTGCGGGCGCGGAGGTGGCTTACCGCCATGGCCACGGCCAAGTAGGTCTTCCCCGTGCCGGCGGGGCCGATGCCGAAGGTGATGTCGTGCTGGGCGATGGCTTCCACGTACCGCTTCTGGCCCGGGGTCTTGGGGCGAAGCCGCCCGGGAAGGCCGAGCTCCGTTTCCGGGGTGGTGGCCTGGTAAAGCCCCTCCCCCCCTTGCGCCAGGGCCACCGCCTGCTCCAGGGTGGGCTCGTCCAGCTCGGCCCCTTGCCTAAGGAGGGCGAGGAGGTCCCTAATGGACCGCTCGGCCACCGCCACCGCCTCGGGGTCGCCGGAAAGCTCCACCTGCTCCCCGCGCACCACAAGCCGAAGCCGCTCCCCGAAGGCCTCGCGGAAAAGGGCCCTAAGCTTCTTTAGGTTCTTGTCCGCATGGCCCAGGAAGGCCAGGGTTTCCTCGGGTTTTAGGGGGATCACAAGCCTTTGGGCTTCTTCAGGATTTCGTGCCATATCACCCCTTTGAGCAAGCTTTCCCGGTCCGTGGCGAGAAGGCGTTTCTTGGCGGGCTTTTCCCGCACTTCCTCCGCTATATCCTCCCGGAAGCGAACCTCCAAGCGCTCCCGTCCCGGTGTTATGGTCCTTTCCAGGCTTTCCCCTTCCCGGGAGGGTGGGGGGCTTGGGGGCAGGGCGGGCTTGGGCTTCGGCCTGGGTTTGGGCCTGGCCTTGGGCCTAGGGGGCTCGGGCAGGGGCAGGTCCTCGGGGAAGACCGGCGGGGCCTGGGGGCTTCTCCGCAACCCCTGCAGGGCGGGGAGGACGATGAAGAAGAGGAGAAAGAGGAGGCCCAAAAGGTCGTCCAGGCTCATTCCTCACCCTCGGGTTTGGCGGCGCGGCTGATGGATTCCCGCATGTCCGTGTCCGCCTCAATGTTCTTGAGGCGGTAGTAGTCCATGACCCCTAGGTTCCCTTGGCGCAAGGCTTCCGCCAGGGCTAGGGGCACCTGGGCCTGGGCCTCCACCAGCTTGGCCCGCATGGCCTCCACCAGGGCCCGGTTCTCCTGCTCCGCCGCCACGGCCATGGCCCGGCGCTCCTCTGCCTTGGCCTGGGCGATCTTCTTGTCCGCCTCCGCCTGGTCAATCTGAAGCTGCGCCCCGATGTTCTTGCCCACGTCCACGTCGGCGATGTCCACGGAGAGGATCTCAAAGGCGGTGCCGGCGTCCAGGCCCTTTTCCAGGACGGTCTTGGAGATGCGGTCGGGGTTTTCCAGGACCTCCTTGTGGGAGTTGGCGCTGCCGATGGTGGTCACGATGCCTTCCCCCACCCGGGCGATGATGGTTTCCTCCCCGGCCCCGCCCACCAGGCGGTCAATGTTGGCCCGCACCGTGACCCGGGCGGTGGCCAGAAGCTGGATCCCGTCCTTGGCCACGGCGGCCACCATGGGGGTCTGGATCACCTTAGGGTTCACGGAAACCCGGACCGCCTCCAGGACGTCCCGCCCCGCCAGGTCTATGGCCGCCGCCCGATCAAAGGTGAGCTTGATGCCCGCCTTGTCGGCGGCGATGAGGGCGTCCACCACCCGGTCCACGTTGCCTCCCGCCAGGTAGTGGGCCTCGAGGCGGTCCAGCCGCACGTCCAGCCCCGCCTTGGTGGCCTTGATAAGGGGGTAGATGATCTTGGCCGGGGGCACGCGCCTTAGGCGCATGGCCACCAGGGTCAAGAGGGGGACCCGGACCCCCGCCGCCCAGGCGGAGATCCAGAGGCCTACCGGGATGAAGCTGAAGAAGAGGAAGACGAAGACGAGGACCAAAAAGGCCAGAAAGAGCACGCCGAGTCCTTCCATACTATTCCTCCAAAGGTTCCACCAGCACCGTGGGTCCCCGCACCTCCACCACCCGGATGGCGGTGCCCTTGGGGATGAAGCCGCGGTGGGCCACCACGTCCACGCGCTTGGCGCCAAACCGCCCCACGCCCCCGGGGCGGAGGTCGGTGAGGGCCGTGCCCACCGAGCCCACCTCCACCACCTCCTCCGTGGCGTGTTCGGCGATGGCGCTTTCCAATACCAAGGCCCGGGCAGGCCGGGTCCTTGGCAGGTACCGGAAGACCACGAGGAGGCCAAGCCCCAAGGCGATCACGGCGATGGCCAGGACCAAAAGGGCGTTTTCCCCGAAGGTGAAGTAGACGGAGGCCAGGATGGACCCCACGCCCAGGGCTCCGGCAAGGCCAAAACCGGGGAAGAGGAAGGCTTCCGCCAAAAGGAGCGCCACCCCCAGGAAGAAGAGGAGGAGCTCAAAGGCCCCGGAAAGCCCCGCAAGCCACCCGCCGGCGAAGTAAAGGGCCAAAAAGGCGAGGCCCAAAGCCCCCATGACGCCAAACCCTGGGGTGAAGAGCTCAATGAGGAGGAGGAGAAGCCCTAGGGCGAGGAGGAGGCCGGCCACGGTGGAACTGGTGAGGAAGCGGGCCACCCGCACCCTAGGCCCCGGCTCCAGCCGCTCCGTTTCCGGGCTAAAGCCCGCCTGCCGGAGGGCCTCGGGGAGGCTCGCCGCCTTGAAATCCGCCACTTTGAGCTCCACCGCCTTGTCGGCGGAGAGGGTTAGGGGCTCCCCCTTGGCGGAAAGCCCCGGGACCTCCACGGCCGGGTCCACCATGGCCTCGGCCAGTTCCACGGGCCGCCCCCGGGCCTCGGCCACGGCGCGGAACTTGCCCTTCAGGGCGGAGATGACCTTCTGGTCCGCCGCTTGGGGTTGACCGAGGGGCGGGGCCACCACGGGAAGGGCGGCCCCGATCTCCGAGCCCGGGAGCATGGCCACTTGGCGGCAGGCGAGGGCGATGAGGGCCCCGGCGGAGAAGGCGTTTTGCACCACGGCCAGGGTGGGGAGGGGGGTTTGCAGGATGCGGTCCGCCATGCGGATGGCGGCGTCCACCCGGCCGCCCGGGGTGTCTATGAGGAAGGCCACGCCGCTCGCCCCCTCCCGTTCCGCCCGGGAGAGGGCTTCCTCCACGAAGACCGCCAAGGCTGGGTCAATCTCCCCTTGGATGGGGATGAGGTAGGTCTTTCCCCATGCCAGGGAGAAGAGGAGGGCAAGGGCCAGAAGCCTTTTCACCGCCCTCATTCTATACGGTCCCTGGGAACAAGGGTGGGCTATGCTGAAGGGGATGTTGCGCTTTGCCGTCCTGGGCCACCCCGTGGCCCACTCCCTATCCCCGGCCATGCACCGCTACGCCCTGGAAAGCCAGGGGCTTAAGGGGAGCTACGAGGCTTGGGATACCCCTCTGGAAGCCTTGCCGGAGAGGCTTCTTGCGGTGCGGCGGGGTTTTCGGGGGGTGAACCTCACCATTCCCCTGAAGGAGGCGGCCCTGGCCCTCGTGGACTGGGTTTCCCCGGAGGCCAAGGCGATTGGGGCGGTGAACACCGTGCTCCACGTGGAGGGGAAGCTGCTTGGCTTCAACACCGATGCCCCCGGGTTCCTGGCCGCCCTGGAGGCGGGGGGGATACCCCTAGAGGGCCCCGCCCTGGTCCTGGGGGCGGGGGGGGCGGGGCGGGCCGTGGCCTGGGCCTTGAGGAAGGCGGGCCTCGAGGTCTGGGTTTGGAACCGCACCCCCGGGAGGGCCGAGGCCCTGGCGGCGGAGTTCGGCCTTAAGGCCGTGCCCCTCTCGTGGGCCAGGAGGGCCAGGCTTCTCGTGAACGCCACCCGGGTGGGCCTGGAGGATCCCGAGGCCACCCCGCTTCCCCAGGAGTTCTTCCCCGAGGAGGGGGCGGCGGTGGACCTGGTCTACAGGCCCCTTTGGACCCGCTTTCTGAAGGAGGCGAAGGCCCGGGGGCTCAGGGTGCAGACGGGGCTTCCCATGCTGGCCTGGCAGGGGGCCTTGGCCTTCCGCATCTGGACGGGCCTCCTCCCCGACCCCAGGGGCATGGAGGAGGCGGCCCTAAGGGCCTTGGGGGAGCCGTGCGCCTGACCCTGGCCGGACCCGTCTTCCATGAGGAAACCATCCAGAAAAGCCGCTTCATCGCCAAGGCGGCGCCCGTGGCCTCGGAAGGGGAGGCCCGGGCGTTTTTGGAAGGGAACCGGGAAGAGGCGGCCACCCACAACTGCTTCGCTTACAAAATCGGCCACCTTTACCGCTTCTCCGACGACGGGGAGCCCGCGGGAACGGCGGGAAAGCCCATCCTCCACGCCATAGAGGCCCAGGGCCTAGATGGGGTGGTGGTCCTGGTGGTGCGCTACTTCGGCGGCATCAAGCTCGGGGCCGGGGGGCTCGTGCGGGCGTATGGGGGGGTGGCGGCGGAGGCCCTGAGGCGGGGGAAGAAGGTGCCTTGGGTGGAGTGGGCGGAGGCCACCTTCCTCGTCCCCTTCGGCGAGCTTGGCCGGGTTTACCCTTTGGTGCGGGACAAGGTGGTGGGGGAAAGCCACGGCCAGGAAGGGGTTCTCCTGCGCCTCCGGCTTCCCCAGGAGGCCCTCCCTTCCCTGGAGGTGGCCCTCCAGGAGGCCACCCGGGGGAAGGCCCGTAGAATGTGAGGGATGCTTCCCCTCTTTGAGCCCAAGGGCCGGGTGCTCCTGGTGGACGGCCACCACCTGGCCTACCGTAACTTCTTCGCCCTCAAGGGGCTCACCACGAGCCGGGGCGAGCCCGTGCAAGGGGTCTACGGCTTCGCCAAAAGCCTCCTCAAGGCCCTGAAGGAGGACGGGGACGTGGTCATCGTGGTCTTTGACGCCAAGGCCCCCTCTTTTCGCCACGAGGCCTACGGGGCCTACAAGGCGGGCCGGGCCCCTACCCCGGAGGACTTTCCGAGGCAGCTTGCCCTCATGAAGGAGCTTGTGGACCTTTTGGGGCTGGAGCGCCTCGAGGTCCCGGGCTTTGAGGCGGACGATGTCCTCGCCGCCCTGGCCAAGAAGGCGGAGCGGGAAGGGTACGAGGTGCGCATCCTCACCGCCGACCGGGACCTCTTCCAGCTTCTTTCGGACCGCATCGCCGTCCTGCACCCGGAAGGCCACCTCATCACCCCGGGGTGGCTTTGGGAGAGGTACGGCCTGAGACCGGAGCAGTGGGTGGACTTCCGCGCCCTGGCCGGCGACCCTTCCGACAACATCCCCGGGGTGAAGGGGATCGGCGAGAAGACGGCCCTGAAGCTCCTAAAGGAGTGGGGTAGTCTGGAAAATATCCAAAAAAACCTGGACCAGGTCAGTCCCCCTTCCGTGCGCGAGAAGATCCAGGCCCACCTGGACGACCTCAGGCTCTCCCAGGAGCTTTCCCGGGTGCGCACGGACCTTCCCTTGGAGGTGGACTTTAGAAGGCGGCGGGAGCCCGATAGGGAAGGCCTTAGGGCCTTCTTAGAGCGGCTTGAGTTCGGGAGCCTCCTCCACGAGTTCGGCCTCCTGGAAAGCCCCCAGGCGGCGGAGGAGGCCCCTTGGCCGCCGCCGGAAGGGGCCTTCTTGGGCTTCCGCCTCTCCCGGCCCGAGCCCATGTGGGCGGAACTCCTTTCCTTGGCGGCAAGCGCCAAGGGCCGGGTCTACCGGGCGGAGGCGCCCCATAAGGCCCTTTCGGACCTGAAGGAGATCCGGGGGCTTCTCGCCAAGGACCTCGCCGTCTTGGCCCTGAGGGAGGGGCTCGGCCTTCCCCCCACGGACGATCCCATGCTCCTCGCCTACCTCCTGGACCCCTCCAACACCACCCCCGAGGGCGTGGCCCGGCGCTACGGGGGGGAGTGGACGGAGGAGGCGGGGGAGAGGGCCTTGCTTGCCGAAAGGCTTTACGAGAACCTCCTAAGCCGCCTGAAAGGGGAAGAAAAGCTCCTTTGGCTCTACGAGGAGGTGGAAAAGCCCCTTTCCCGGGTCCTCGCCCACATGGAGGCCACGGGGGTGAGGCTGGACGTACCCTACCTAAGGGCCCTTTCCCTGGAGGTGGCGGCGGAGATAGGCCGCCTGGAGGAGGAGGTTTTCCGCCTGGCGGGCCACCCCTTCAACCTGAACTCCCGCGACCAGCTGGAAAGGGTGCTCTTTGACGAGCTCGGGCTTCCCCCCATCGGCAAGACGGAAAAAACCGGGAAGCGCTCCACCAGCGCCGCCGTCCTCGAGGCCCTGCGGGAGGCCCACCCCATCGTGGAGAAGATCCTCCAGTACCGGGAGCTCGCCAAGCTCAAGGGCACCTACATTGACCTCCTTCCCGCCCTGGTCCACCCCAGGACGGGCAGGCTCCACACCCGCTTCAACCAGACGGCCACGGCCACGGGCCGCCTTTCCAGCTCCGACCCCAACCTGCAGAACATTCCCGTGCGCACCCCCTTGGGCCAAAGGATCCGCCGGGCCTTCGTGGCCGAGGAGGGGTACCTTCTCGTGGCCCTGGACTATAGCCAGATTGAGCTGAGGGTCCTGGCCCACCTCTCGGGGGACGAAAACCTCATCCGGGTCTTCCAGGAGGGCCGGGACATCCACACCCAGACGGCGAGCTGGATGTTCGGCCTGCCGGCGGAGGCCATAGACCCCCTCAGGCGCCGGGCGGCCAAGACCATCAACTTCGGCGTCCTCTACGGCATGTCCGCCCACCGGCTTTCCCAGGAGCTGGGCATCCCCTACGAGGAGGCGGTGGCCTTCATTGACCGCTATTTCCAGAGCTACCCCAAGGTGAAGGCCTGGATTGAAAGGACCCTGGAGGAGGGGCGGCAAAGGGGGTACGTGGAGACCCTCTTCGGCCGCAGGCGCTACGTGCCCGACCTCAACGCCCGGGTAAAGAGCGTGCGGGAGGCGGCGGAGCGCATGGCCTTTAACATGCCCGTGCAGGGCACCGCCGCTGACCTGATGAAGCTCGCCATGGTGAGGCTCTTCCCTAGGCTTCCCGAGGTGGGGGCGAGGATGCTCCTCCAGGTCCACGACGAGCTCCTCCTGGAGGCGCCCAAGGAGCGGGCGGAGGAGGCGGCGGCCCTGGCCAAGGAGGTCATGGAGGGGGTCTGGCCCCTGGCCGTGCCCCTGGAGGTGGAGGTGGGCATCGGGGAGGACTGGCTTTCCGCCAAGGGCTAGAAGAGGGCGTAGGCCGCCATCCCGAGGAGGACGCTGAGGCCGAGGTGGCGGGAAAGCCTCCAGGCGAGGAAGACCACACAAAGGGCGGCCAGGGTCTTGGCCCAAAGCCAAGAAGGGGGCGGTCCGAAGGCGGAAACCAGGAAGAGGGCCACCACCAGGGCGGGCCCCGCTTGGCCTGGGGAAGGGCCCTTTTCCTCCCGCCAGGGCAGATAGCGGAGGAGCAAGGTGCCCAGGGCCAGAACCAGGATGGGGGTCAAGGCCGCCTCCACAAGAAGCCCAAGACGCCCGCCAAGACGAGCCCCCAGGCGGTCTGGCCCAGGAGGTGGAGGGCGAAGGCCAAAAGCCCGGCGCCCAGGGCCACGGGGTTCCGCAAATGGGGTAGGGCGAGGAGGGAGAAGAGGGCGGGCAGGGCGAAGGAAAGGCCTTCCCCCACCCCCGGAAGCCCCTTTAGCCTTGTGGCGCCGAAGACGCCCAGGAGGGTGCCGAGGTTCCAGGCCAGATAGGCGCCGAGGCCAAGGCCTAGGAAAAACCCCGTGCGGGCGGTTTGGGGTAGTCCAGGGAGGAACTTTAGGGCCACGGCGAAGACCTCGTCGGTGAGGAAGAAGGCCAGGAGGGGATGGCCTGCCAGGTAAGGCCTTAGGGCTGGTCCGTAGAAGGCGTGGCGCAGGTTTAGGAGAAGGGCCATTCCCGTGGCGAGCCAGGGCGAGGCCCCTTCTGCCAGGAGGCCGAGGAAGGCGAACTGGCTCGCCCCGGCGAAGACCAGGAGGGAAAGGAGCTGCACGGCCCAAGGGGCAAGCCCTGCGCCGGCCCCAGCCATGCCGAAGGCCACGGCCACGGGAAAGTACCCCAAGGCCACGGGCCAGGCGGCGAGAAGCCCCTGGCGCAAGGGGTTTGCCGTGGACGGTGGGAGGGCGGCCATGGGGGGATTTTATAAGGAGGGTGGGGTATAGTGGGCCGGATGAGGCGCTACTTTGGCACCGATGGGGTGCGGGGGGAGGCGGGCAAGCACCCCCTTACCCCGGAGTTCGTCCTAAAGCTGGGCCAGGCGGCGGGGGCCTACTTCCGCCGGGAGGGGGCGAGGCCGGTGGTCCTCCTCGCCAAGGATACCCGGGAGTCCTCGGACCTCCTGGAGGCGGCCTTGGCGGCGGGGCTTCTTTCCCAAGGGGTGCGGGTGGAGCACCTGGGGGTGCTCCCCACCCCGGGGGTGGCCCACCTGACCCAGCGGCTTGGGGCCACCGCCGGGGCCATGATTTCGGCGAGCCACAACCCCTATCAGGACAACGGCATCAAGTTCTTTGGCCCTGCTGGGGAGAAACTCCCCGACGAGGCGGAGGAGGCCATAGAGGCGCTTCTAGAGGAGGCCCACCCCACCCGGGGCATCGGCACGGTGGGGGACTTCCGGGAGGCCGAAAGGATGTACCTGGACTTCCTATTGGAACATGCCCCGGACCTCTCGGGCCTCAAGGTGGGCCTGGACCTGGCCCACGGGGCCACCTGCCGGGTAGGGCCGAAGCTCTTCCAGAGGGTGGGTGCCGAGGTCATGGCCTTCTTCAACACCCCCGACGGCCGCAACATCAACAAGGGGTGCGGCTCCACCCACCCGGAGGCCCTGAGCCGCTTCGTGGTGGAGCTCGGCCTGGACCTGGGCATCGCCTTTGACGGGGACGGGGACCGGGCCCTTTTCGTGGACCGCAAGGGCCGCCTCTTCCATGGGGACCACGTCCTCTACCTGGCCGCCTTGGCCTTTGGGGAGGAGGGGGTGGTGGGGACGGTGATGAGCAACATGGGCCTCGAGGTGGCCCTCAAGGAGAAGGGCATCGCCTTCCACCGGGCGCAGGTGGGGGACCGGTACGTGCTGGAGATGCTCAAGGAAAAGGACCTTTACCTTGGGGGGGAGCCCTCGGGGCACGTGATCTTCCGCCGCCACCACACCACGGGGGACGGGCTTTTCACCGCCCTCATGGTGCTTGGGGCCCTGAAGCGCACGGGCGGAGACCTCGCCGACTGGTACGAGGCCCTTCCCCTTTACCCCCAGGTCCTCCTCAACGTGAAGGTGGCGGACAAGGCCAAGGTGATGGGCCACCCCAGGCTCAAGGAGGCGGTGGCCGAGGCGGAGAGGAGGCTTGGGGGAAGGGGCCGGGTCAACGTGCGCCCCTCGGGCACCGAGCCCGTGGTGCGGGTCATGGTGGAGGCGGAGGAGGGGGCGGAAGCCTTGGCGAAGGAGCTCGCTGCCCTGGTGCGTTCCCTGGACCAAGGGTAGGGGGAGAGGGGTATAACCTTGCTTTTTTGACATCATGATGCTAGATTAGCCGCTATCTTGACCTCCTTGTGGACCTCTACTTGCTCCGGCGCCTCCCTCCTTTGGAGGCCCACGTGGGCAAGCGCCTGATTAGGTCGCCGAAGCTGTATCTCCGGGATAGCGGTCTCGTGCACGCCCTTCTCCACATCCCCGACCTCGAGGCCTTGCTGGCCCATCCTGTGGTGGGGGCGAGCTACGAGGGGTTTGTCGTGGAGAACCTCCTGCGGGTTTTGCCCGAGGGCGGGGAGGCCTTTTTCTACCGCACCCGGGCAGGAGCGGAGGTGGACCTGGTCCTTTCCCTACCTGGTGGGAGGATGGTGGCCGTGGAGGTGAAGCGAAGCCTGGCCCCCAAGCCTTCCAGGGGGTTTTTGGAAGCCATAGGGGACCTGGCGCCCCAGGCCGCCTATGTGGTCTACCCTGGAAAGGAGGCCTTTCCCCTCGGGAGGGGGGTTTGGGCCACGCCCCTAAAGGCCCTCATGGAGAACGTGGGGCGGGGTGCCTAGGCGGTAGGCCCGGCAAGCTTGCCCTTCGCTTTGGGATATGCTAAGGCCATGTACGGCCGGGCCCATTTGGAGGAGCGTTTGAAGCGGGCCCTGGCCGAGGCCCTCCAGGGCCTCGAGGACCCCAGGCTCTTCCTCCTCACCGTGGAAGCGGTGCGGCTTTCCCCTGACGGAAAGGTCCTCACCGTGTACGTGGAGGCCTTCGCCGAGGAGGAGAAGGCCCTGGCCGCCCTGGAGCACGCCAAGGGGAGGCTCCTTTCCGCCCTGGCGGAAAGGGTGCGCCTCCGGCGCCTGCCCCGGCTGGCGTTTATGCCATGGAGACCACAACCCTCCTAAAGGTCCGCTACGCCGAAACCGACCAGATGGGGGTGGTGCACCACTCCGTCTACGCCGTTTACCTGGAGGCGGCCCGGGTGGACTTTTTGGAGCAGGCCGGGCTTCCCTACCACGCCATTGAGGCCCGGGGCGTCTATTTCCCCGTGGTGGAGCTTGGCCTCACCTTCCGCGCCCCCGCCCGCTTCGGCGAGGTGGTGGCGGTAAAAACCCGGCTTGCGGGCCTTTCCCGGCGCGACCTCCGCTTCGCCTACCGGGTGGAGCGGGAGGGCCTCCTCTTGGCGGAAGGCTACACCCGCCACCTCTGCCAGGTGGGGGAGAGGGCGGGGCGTATCCCGGAAGACCTCTACCAAGCCTTGCGTGTGCTACACTTAGGGTAGCATTTTGGGCATGGACCCTTTCACCCTCTTTGAACGGCACATCAACCCTGGGCTTGCTGGGCTTCTCCGCTTTACCGGCCTTGACCGCACCGAGTCCCACGCCGAAGGCCCGTATGTCTGGGACACCACGGGCAAGCGCTACCTGGACTTTTTGGGGCTTTACGGCACCCTGAACCTAGGGCACCGCCACCCCAAGGTGGTGGCCGCCGTGGAGGCGCAACTTCGGCGCATGCCCATGTCCGTGCGGGTCCTCGTTTCCGAGCCCACGGCGCGGCTTGCCGCCAAGCTGGCGGAGATCACCCCTGAGGGCCTGGAGATGGTCTTCTTCGGCAACTCCGGGGCCGAGGCGGTGGAGGCGGCCATCAAGCTGGCCCGGGCCTACACGGGGAAGCCCGGCATCGTCACCACCCAAGGGGGCTTCCACGGTAAGACCATGGGGGCCCTTTCCCTCACCCCCAAGCCCGAGTACCAGGACCCCGCCAAGCCCCTCCTTCCCGGGGTCAAGGTGGTGCCCTATGGGGACCTCGAGGCCCTGGAGGCTGCCCTGGACGAGGACACCGCCGCCGTCATCGTGGAGCCCATCCAAGGGGAAGGGGGTATCCGGGTGCCCCCGGAGGGGTACCTGAGGGGCGTCAGGGAGCTTACCCAAAAGCGGGGCATTCTCATGATCGCCGACGAGGTGCAGACCGGCCTGGGCCGCACCGGGAAGCTTTTTGGGGTGGACTGGGAAGGGGTTTCCCCCGACCTCATGACCCTGGCCAAGGCCTTGGGGGGCGGGGTGATGCCCATCGGGGCCTGCGTGGGCCGGCGGGAGGTCTTTGAGGTCTTCAAGCAAAACCCCCTCTACCACTCCTCCACCTTCGGCGGCAACCCTCTGGCGGCGGCGGCGGCCCTGGCGGCCATAGAGGTGACCTTGGAGGAGAACCTGCCCGAGAGGGCCTTGGAGGTGGGGGGGTACCTCATGGAGGGGCTAAAGGCCTTGCAAGGGGAGTTCCCCCACCTCATAGAGGACGTGCGGGGCCGGGGGCTGATGCTGGGCATAGAGTTCACCGACGCCGATATCGGCGCCTTGGTGGTGGCCGAGCTGGCCGAACGGGGGGTGATCACCGCCTTCGGCCTCAACAACCCCAAGGTGGTGCGCTTGGAGCCCCCCCTCATCATCGGCAAGGAACACGTGGACGAGGCCCTAGCCGCCCTTTCCGAGAGCCTAAAGGCCACCGAGAGGGCCTTGGAGGGCCTCCTGGGTTAGAATGCAAGAAACGCTGCTGGAGTTTTTCAAAAAGACGGGCAGGCCCCACCGCCTGGAGGAGATCCTAAGGCGGTTCGGCCTGGAAAAGCGCGAGGCCAAGGCCTACCTGAAAGCCTTGGTGCGGGAAGGGCTTTTGGAAAAGAAGGGAAGCCAGTACTTCCTCCCCGCCAAGGTGGTGGGCCCCCTTAGCCTTCACCGGGACGGCTACGGCTTCGTGCGGCTTCCGGACAAGGACCTCTTCATCCCCCCGGGGTACACCCTGGACGCGTGGCCCGAGGACCTGGTGGAGGCCCGCATCATGCCTCCCGGGCGGGACGGGAGGCCTTGGGGCGTGGTGGAACGGGTGGTGAAGCGGGCCCGGGAACGGGTGGTGGGCACCTTGGACTTCCGCCGGGGCTACGCCGTCCTCGTCCCCGACGAGCCGGGCCTGCCCGAGCTCAGGCTTCTTCCCGAAGGGCTCCATGGCCTCAAGCGGGGAAGCCGCATCGTGGTGAAGGTCCACTACGGCAAGCGCCCTTACGGGGAGTTCTTGGAATACCTGGGGGAAGGGGATGCCCCGGAGACGGAAACCGAGGCGGTCATCGCCAAGTACGGCCTGAGGGCGGAGTTTCCCGAGGAGGTCCTTAAGGAGGCGGAGGCCATTCCCCTGGAGATCCCGGAAAAGGAGCTTCAAAGGCGGCAGGACTTCCGCGCCTTACGGGTCTTCACCATAGACGGGGTGGACGCCAAGGACTTTGACGACGCCATCCACATTGAGCGGCTTCCCCGGGGCTACCGGGTGGGCGTCCACATCGCCGACGTTTCCTACTACGTGCAGGAGGGAAGCCCCTTGGACCAGGAGGCCTTCCTCAGGGGGACGAGCGTTTACCTACCGGGCCGGGTCCTGCCCATGCTCCCTGAAAGGCTTTCCAACGGGGTCTGCTCCTTGAAGCCGGGGGAGGACCGCCTCACCCTTTCCGTGCTCCTTGACCTCACGGAGGACCTCGAGGTCCAAAGGGTCCGCTTCGCCGAGGGGGTGATAAGGAGCGTGGCCCGCCTCACCTACACCGAGGTGGAGGCCTTCGCCGAGGGGTTTGGCCTGCCCGAGGCCCACGCCTTCTTGGCGGAGGACCTCAGGCTCCTTTTGGATCTCACCGGGCGGCTTCGGGCGAAACGCTTGGCCGCTGGGGCCTTGGACTTTAACTTCCCCGAGGTGAAGGTGGAGGTGAAGGGGGGCACCCTCCACCTCATTCCCCAAGCGGAGCCAAGGGCCCGTAGCCTCATTGAAGAGCTCATGCTCCTCGCCAACCAAAAGGTGGCCGAGTACCTGGTGAAGCGAGGCCTCCCTGGCCTCTTCCGGGTGCACGAGGAACCCCTGGAGGAGGCCTACGGCAAGCTCCGGCTGGCCCTGGCCCGGCTCGGCTACACCTTGCCCGAGGAGGTTTCGCCCCGGGCGTTGCAGAAGGTTCTCCTTAAGGCCAAGGGCCGCCCGGAGGAGCCCGTGGTGGCCAATCTGGTCCTCCGCTCCTTGCGCCTCGCCCGCTACGCCGCGGAGAACCTGGGCCACTTTGGCCTCTCCATGGAGCACTACCTCCACTTCACGAGCCCCATCCGCCGCTACCCGGACCTGGTGGTGCACCGGGTGCTCCGGGCTGCCCTGCGCCGCACCCTGACCCCGGCCAAGAAGGCCCGCTGGCTGGAAACCTTCCCGGGCATCGCCGAGCACGCCTCGGAGAGGGAACGCAAGGCGGAGGCGGCGGAAAGGGAACTCACCAAGTACTACATGGCCAAGTGGGCGGAGCTTCACGTGGGGGAGCGCTTCACGGGGAAGGTGACGGGGGTGGCGAGCTTTGGCGCCTTCGTGACCTTGAAAAACGGGGTGGAGGGCCTGGTGCGCCTCGAGGCCCTGGGGCCCTACACCTACAGCGAGGAGGCCCTGGCCCTCTTGGGCCCTAAGGGGAAGCGCATCCGCCTGGGGGACGAGATGGAGGTGGTGATCGCCGGCGCCAACCCCAGGCTGCGGCAGATTGACCTCGTGCCCTACCGGGAAGAGGAAAAGGAAAACAAGGCCTCCCGGAAGGGGGCCTCGAGAAAGGAGGTGGAGATGCGCAAAGTGGTAGGACCACCCAAGGAGAAGGCGCGGGACACGCGGCCCGAGCGGGCCACGGTGGAAACGGTGTACTTCGGGGAGTGGCAGCCCAAGGAACACCGGGAAACCCGTCCCGTGGACACCCGGGCCCGGAGGCGGCGCCGGCGCCGTTAGGCAAAAACAAGCGTTCCCGCCCCCACGGCGCTTAGGGTGGGGGCCTCGAGGTCCAGGCGGTAGGCCAGGACCTCGCCCTTTTGGCCCCGGAGGAGGGGGCTAAGGCTCCACCACCTCCGTGGCATCCACCCGGGTAGGGTTCGCCCCCAGGTGGGCCAAGGCGGCCTCGGGCTCCCCCTGGGCGAGGCGGCCTAGGAAACCTAGGTCCCGCCGCCGCGCCTCCTCCGCCAGGGGGCGGGACAGGGGCTTGTCCCCAAAGCGGGGCCCCACGTGGGAGAGGTCCACCGCCAGGACCAGAAGGCCTGGGTGCTCCGCGAGGACCACCTTCAGGGCTTCGCCGAAGGCCGCCGTCCTTTGCCCCACCAGGAGGGGGAGGAAGCGGGCCTGGGGGAAGACCCCTTTGAGGAAGAAAAGGGGAAGCTCCAGGCTATGCTCTTCCCGGAAGGCCAAGGGGGTGTTGAAAAGCTCAAAAGGAAGAAGGGCGTCCAGGGCCTGCAGGGCGCCGAGGTCCGGCTCCGCCGGGCCAAAGGGGGTGTGGAAGGGTACGGGGAGGGCGGCCACCCTCTCCTTAAGGGGCCTGTGGGCCACCCCCACCACGTAGATGCGCTCGGGGGGCGCTGTCTTCTCTAGACTGGCCAGGGCCGCCCCGTAGACCTCGGGCACGCGGCTTGGCTCCAGGTGGGGGAGGAGGAGCGCCCGGGCGGGCGGGGCTTCCCCGGAGAAACTGGCCCGAAAGGCTTCCAGGAAGGCCTGGGCCTCCTCCTCCCTTTCCGGGTAGGAAAGCCCGGCGAGGCGCATGGGCCTTTCCCGCTTGAGTTTTTCCTCCTCCTCTCTAAGCCTCGCCTCCACCTTTTCCGTAAGGAGGAGCCCGGCCTCCTCCAGGGCCTTGGCGAGTTCCTCCAGCTCCTTGAGCGGGACGATGACCCCGTGGGTCCTAAAGACCTCCTCCCGCACCTCCTCTAGGGTGCGCCCCTCCATGAGGGAGAGGAGGAAAAGCCCCCCCTCCGTGAGGGCCAGGGGCTTCTCGTAGACCCCGTAAGGGTCCCGCAGGAGGGAGCCCCCTTCTATGGGGGTGATCTCGGGCGTGCGTAGCCTAAGCCGGCCTGCCACCCTTCCAATATAGGAGAAAGGCCTCCGCCTCCTCACGGCTTCCCACCCTGCCCTCCGCCTGGGCGAGGAGGAGGGCCTCGAGGGCCCTTCCCACCTCGGGGCCTGGCCTCAGGCCTAAAAGGGCCATGACCTCGTCCCCGGAGAGGAGGGGCCTTTGGGGTAGGGGTTCTTCGGAAGCCTCCTGGAAACGCTCTAGGAGCTCCCAGGCCTCGCCCTCCACCCCCTTGGCCCCCAGGTGGTCCGCCGCCATGAGGTAGGGGAGGTCGGGGTGGAGGTCCTGGCGCTTGAGAAGGAAGCGGCGGAAGGCTCCCCTTTCCTCGGGGGGGCGGTCCATGTGCCGGCGCACCAGGGCGGCCACCTTCTCCTGCACCTCCTTGGGGAAGCGGAGCCAGGAAAGGGCCGCCCTCGCCACCTCGGCCCCCACGTCCGCGTGGCCCAGGAAGCGGTACCGCCCCACCTCGGGGTCAAAGCGGCGGGTGAGGGGCTTCCCCACGTCGTGGTAGAGGGCGGCCAGCCGGGCCTCCAGGGGGGCCTCGGGCCAGAGCCAGAGCAGGTGAAAGAGGACGGAAAGGGTGTGCCGCCAGGCGTCCAGGTGGTGCACCCCGCCCTGGAAGTGGCCCACGAGGGGCAGGAGTTCGGGGAGGTAGACCGCAAGGAGCCCAAGCCGCTCCAGGAGGGCCAGGCCGTGGGCCGCCCGGGGAGAGAGGAGGAGCTTGGCGAGCTCCTCCCGCACCCGTTCCCGCGCCGGGAGGGCCTCGGGGTGGGCCAAGAGGTGGCGGGCGTGGCGGCGGAGGGCCTCCCGGGTAGCCTCGGGGAGGCCCAAGCCCAGAGTGGCGGCAAGCCGCACGCCCCGGAGGCTCCGGAGGGGGTCCTCGTAGAGGTTTTCCTCCCGCACCGGGACCAGGACCCTCTTGGCTAGGTCCCTTTCCGCCCCTTCCAGGCCAAAAATGCCCCCTCCTTTCCAGAAGAGGGCGTTTATCCGGTAGTCCCGCCGGAGGAGGTCGTCCTCTAGGCTTCCCTCCAGGGGCGTGAAGTCCAAGGTGAGGCCCCCCACCACCAGGCGGTAATGGCCCCGCGCCGCATCCAAGGGGAAGAGGCTTCCCCCTAGGCGGCCTTGGGCCTCCTGGGCGGCTTTCTCGGGGTCCAAGGCCACGTAGTCCAGGTCCTTGGGCCTAAGCCCCAGGAGGAGGTCCCGAAGAGCCCCCCCTACGGGGAAAGCCCCCTTGGGGGTATAAAAGGGGAAGTCCCTATGGCGCACCAGGCGAAGCACCCCATCATTATCGGCATCACCGGCAATATCGGGAGCGGCAAGAGCACCGTGGCCCAGCTCCTTCGGGCCTGGGGCTACCCGGTCTTGGACCTGGACCTCCTGGCGGAAAGGGCCAGGGAGAACAAGAAGGAGGAGCTTAGGCGGCTTTTCCCCGAGGCCTTCCGCGGCGGGGTCCTGGACCGGAGGGCCTTGGGGAGGCTCGTCTTCGCCGACCCGGAGAGGCTTAGGGCGCTGGAGGACCTCCTCCACCCCGAGATCCGCCGCCTCCTAGAGGAGGAGCTCGCCCGCCTCGAGGCTCCCCTGGTCTTCCTGGAAATCCCCCTCCTCTTTGAGAAGGGGTGGGAGGGGAGGGTGGATGCCACCCTCCTGGTGGCCGCCCCGTGGGAGGAGCGCCTTCGGCGGGTGGTGGCCCGCTCGGGGCTAAGCCCAGAGGAGGTTTTGGCCCGGGAGCGGGCGCAGATGCCCGAGGCGGAAAAGCGCAGGCGGGCCACCTGGGTGGTGGAGAACGCGGGAAGCCTGGAGGACCTGGAGCGGGCCCTAGGGGAAGTCCTTGCCGACATCCGGGCGCGGTTTGGGGTAAGGTAGGGGCATGCGGGTGGCGCTCATCTCGGGGGCGAGCCGGGGCATCGGCGAGGCCACGGCCCGCCTCCTCCACGCCCAGGGCTACCGGGTGGGGCTTTTCGCCCGGGACGAAGCGAGGCTTTCAGCCTTGGCCCGAGAGCTTGGGGAAGGGGCCTTGCCCCTTCCCGGGGACGTGCGGCGGCTTGGGGACTGGGAAAGGGCGGTGGCCGCTTTGGAGGAGGCCTTCGGCGGGGTTTCTGCCCTCGTCAACAACGCCGGCATCGGCATCCTGAAGCCCCTCGCCGAGCTTTCCGAGGCGGAGGTGCGGGAGGTCTTGGATGTGAACCTCGTGGGGCCCTTTTTGGGCCTCAAGGCCGCCCTTCCCGCCCTCAGGCGCGCGCGGGGCGTGGTGGTGAACGTGGGGAGCCTGGCGGGGAAGAACCCCTTCAAGGGGGGTGCGGCCTATAACGCCAGCAAGTTCGGGCTTCTGGGCCTCATGGGAGCGGCCATGCTGGAGCTCAGGGAAGAGGGGGTGCGGGTGGTGAACGTCCTGCCGGGCTCGGTGGACACGGGCTTCGCCGGGAATACCCCGGGGGCGGCCTGGAAGCTCGCCCCCGAGGACGTGGCAAAGGCCATCCTCTTCGCCCTGGAGATGCCGGAAGGGGCCCTGGTGAGCGAGATAGAGCTTAGGCCCACCCAGCCCCCCGCCAAGGGAGGATAAGCTTAGGGCATGCTGCCTTCCAAGCTTCAAGCGGCCTTGGACCTCATCCGTTCCCTCCCCAAGGAGCTCAAGACCGAGGTCCTCTTGGACTACGCCAAGAAGGTCCCTCCACCCCCCCAGGGGGTGGAGCTGGAGCGGGTGCACGAGTGCCAGACCCCCTTTTTCCTTAAGGCCGAGGTGGAGGGGGGGAAGGTGCGCCTCCACTTCATGGTCCCCGACGAGGCCCCCACGGTGAAGGCCTTCGCCGGGATCCTGAAGGAGGGCCTCGAGGGCGAACCCCCCGAGGCCGTCCTCGCCGTGCCCCCGTCCTTCTACCGGGGGGCGGGGCTTGAGGAGATCCTCACCCCCCTTAGGCTTCGGGGCCTGGAGGCGGCGCTTTTGCGCCTACAGGAGCAGGTGCGCCGGGCGCTCTGATGCTTTGGGCCTTCCTCCTCGGCTACGCCGTTGGCGGGCTTCCCGTGGCTTACTGGTTTGGGGCCCTGCGGGGGAAGAACCTTCTTGTGGAGGGCTCGGGCAACCCGGGGGCCTTAAACGCTTACCGGGTCTTGGGCCCCGTCCCCGGCCTTTTGGTCCTCCTTCTGGACCTCTTCAAGGGAGCCCTTGCCGTGGCCCTCGGTGAGGGGATCACGGGGAACCCGGTGGGGGGGCTTCTGGGGGGCATGGGGGCGGTGTGGGGGCACGCTTTTTCCCCGTGGCTTCTCTTTCGCGGGGGCAAGGCCATAGCCCCAGGGGTAGGGGTACTCTTCGCCGTGGACCCCAGGCTCTTCCTGGGGGCCCTTTTGCTCTTCGCCCTGCTTTGGGCCCTAAGCCGAAGGCCCTACCGGGCCGCCTTGGCCGTGGCCCTGGCCTTGCCCCTTCTGGCCGCCTTCTTTGGCAAGACCCCGGCCCACCTCCTCTTCGGCCTCGGGGTGGGCCTTCCCGTGGCCTTGCGCCACCTCAAGGACTGGGACCGCTAGTAGGGGAGGGGCCAGGTGCGGAAGTAGTTCCGTATCCGGCCCCACAACCCCACCAAGCCCAGGGGCTCCAGGATGAGGAAAAGGAGGATGAGGAGGCCGAAGGCCACGTTGCGCCAGGCGGCCAAGGTGGCCGCGTACTCCGGCCCCAGGGCCCCCACGAAGCTATTTAGAACCTCGGGGATGAGGAGGACGAAGAAGGCCCCCAAGACCGCCCCCAATACCGTCCCCGCCCCGCCCACGATGACCATGGCCAGGTACTGGATGCTCACGCTTAAGGGGAAGTACTCCGGGGTCACCGCCTTGTAAAGCTGGGCCAAAAGCCCCCCGGCCACCCCGGCGTAAAAGGCGGAAAGGGCGAAGGCGAAAAGCTTCACCCGGGTCAGGTCCACCCCCGCTACCCGGGCGGAGAGGTCGTTGTCCCGCACAGCGTTGAAGGCCCGCCCGGCCCGGGTCATGAGGAGGCGCTTGCCGTAGAAGAAAAGGGGAAGGGCGAAGAGGAGGACCAGGTACCATAGCCTTTCCGGGGTGTCCAGGCTTAGGCCGAGGACCTGGGGCGGGGGCAGGGTCCGGCCCCGGATCCCCCCCGTCACCGCCTCCCAGTTCTTGAACACGTAGTCCGCCAGGAACTGGAAGGCCAAGGTGGCGATGGCCAGGTACACCCCCTTGATGCGCAAGGAGGGGAGGGCGAGGACCAGGCCCAAGAGGGCGGCGATAAGGCCGCCCAGGAGGATGCCCAAGGGAGCCAAGGGGCCGAAGAGGTGGCTTGCGGCGTAGGCCCCGACTCCCATGAAGGCGGCGTGGCCCAAGGAGATCTGCCCCGCCCCGCCCACCAAGAGGTGGAGGCCCAAGGCGGAAAGGGCCCCGATGGCCACCAGGGTGGCCACGTACATGGGGTAGGGCCCGAGGAGGAAGGGGAGAAGAAGGAGCAAAAGGAGGAAGGCCCAAAGGGCGAGCCGCCCCAGCGGCGTGCTGGCGTAAGCCTCGTCCTCCCGGTAGGTTTCCCGCACCGCCCGGGCGAAGCGGCGGCTATAGGCGTCGGTGAGGCGTTTGGAAAGGGCGTACACCTTAGACCTCCTGGACCTCGAGGACCGCCTCCAGCCGCCCCTCGCCCTCGAGGTAGCGGATGGGGAGGCTCACCTCCACCCGCCCCCCCTCCCCGTAAAGGGCCTGGATCACAGGGGCGTAGCGGCTTTCCACCACCTGGCGGCGCACCTTGCGGGTGCGGGTGATCTCCTCGTCGTCGGGGTGAAGTTCCTTGGGCAAAATGGCGAAGCGCTGGATGCGGAGCTTTTCCGGCAGGGTCCTGTTCACCATGCGGATCTCCTCGGCGATGAGGGCCCGCACCTCGGGGCGCTCTGTGAGCGAAAGATAGGTGGTGAAGGGAATACCCCGCCTACGGGCCCAGTTCTGCACGTTCTCGGGGTCCAGCTCCACCAAGGCGGTCACGAAGGGCTTCCCGTGGCCCAGGACCACGGCCTCGCGGATATAGGGGGAATACTTCAGGCGGTTTTCCAGGAACTGCGGGGCGAAGCGGGTGCCGTCCGCCAAGGCGCCCACCTCCTTCACCCGGCCGAGGATCACCAGGTGCCCCCGCTCGTCAAAGAAGCCGGCGTCCCCGGTGCGGAAGAAGCCGTCCTCAGTGAAGCTTTCCCGGGTGGCTTCCTCTTGCTTGAAATAGCCCAAAAAGACCTGCGGTCCCCGCACCTGGATTTCGCCCTCCGGACTTAGGCGCACCTCCGTGCCCGGCAAGGGAGGCCCCACGGTCTCCGGGGGGGCGTCCCCGCTTGTGTGGGCGGTGGTGGCGGCGGCGGTTTCCGACTGGCCGTAGACCTGGCGGATGTCCAGGCCCAGGGCGCGGAAGAAGGTGAAGACCTCGTTTCCCAAAGGCGCCCCCCCGGTGACGGCGATGCGGCAGGCGGCGAGGCCCAGCCGCGCCCTTAGGGGCCTTGCCACCAGGGGGTAGAAAAGGGCCCGCTTGAGGTTGAGCCAAAGGCCCACGGGCTCGCCCCTAAACTCCCGGCTCGCCCCTTCCAGCAAGGCGCCCATCCCCACCCGGTAAAGGAAGGCCTTCAGGAAGTCGGCGTCCTGCATGCGGCTTTGGATCAGGCTCGCCATGTCCTCCCAAAGCCTCGGGGGGGCCAGGAAGAAGTCGGGCTGGACCTCCTTGAGGTCCTCCCGCAAGGTGGTGGGGTCCTCGGGGAAGTGGACCGTGGAGCCCTCCACCAGGCCCTGGACCACGGTGAGCATCTGCTCGCCGATCCAGGGCAAGGGGAGGTAGCTGAAGACCCAGGCCCCCTTCTGGAAGCCCAGGGCCCGGCCCACGGCCTCGTGGCCCGCCAGGAGGTTGCGGTGGGAGAGCATGGCCAGCTTGCTCCGCCCCGTGGTGCCCGAGGTGGGGGCGAGGAGGGCCACCTCCTCCGGGCGGCGCTTCCTTACCGCCTCCTCCCCCAGACGCTTGTCGCCAAAGGCCTGGCTAAAGCGGCGCACCTTGCCGCGGAAGTGGCGGCTCATGCCCGCCTCCTCCCACACCAGGACGAAGTCCACCAGGTGCAGGTGGGGGTAGACCTTGTCCAGCTGCTCCTCGTCGGACACCGCGATGCCCTTGGCCCCGGTGAACTGCAAAAAGTAGCCCACCTCCTCGGGCATGGCGTCGGCGTAGATGCCCATGGGCAAAGCGCCCAGGGCCTGGGCGGCGAGCTCCGCCTCCACCCACTCTGGAGCGTTGTGCCCTAAGATGGCGAGGACCTCGCCTTCCCGGAGGCCCAGGGCGTGGAGCCCCCCCGCCAGGCGCAAGACCTTTTCCCAAAGTTCCCGCCAGGAGGTCTTCTGCCACACCCCAAGCCGCTTCACTCTTAGGGCCGGGGCCTCGGGGCGCTCCTTGGCGTGGCGGTACAGGTGTGCTAAAAGGGTTCCTTCCATGGCACCTCAGGCATGGCCCAAGTAGGCCTCCACCACCTTGGGGTCTTGGCGCACCCCCTCCGGGGGGCCGTAGTAGAGGACCTCCCCGTAGGAGAGGACCAAGACCCGGTCGGAAAGCTCCAGCACCGCCCTCAGGTCGTGCTCCACCCAAAGCAGGGTGACGCCCCACTCCTCCCGGGCGTCCAGGAGGAAGCGGGCCAGGTCTTGCTTCTCCTCCAGGGCAAGCCCCGCCATGGGCTCGTCCAGGAGGAGGAGCTTGGGCCGGCCCGCCAGGGCCCGGGCCACCTCCACCCGCTTCTGGAGGCCGTAGGGGAGCATCCCCGCCGGGGCGTGGCGGTAGGGGGAGAGGTGGAGGTAGTCCAACACCTCCTCGGCCCAGGCCCTAAGCCGCCACTCCCTCGCCGCTTGGGGGAGGCCCAAGGGGTAGCTGGCCAGGGCCAACTCGGCTCCCAGTTTGACGTTGTCCAGGACGCTCATGCCCCGGAAAATCTCTAGTCCTTGGAAGGTGCGGCCCAGGCCCATGCGGGCCCTTTCCTGGGGGCTTTTCCCCTTGAGGTTTTGCCCGAGGAAGACCACCTCTCCCTTTTCCGGTTCGTACACCCCAGAAAGGACGTTTAGGAGCGTGGTCTTGCCCGCCCCGTTGGGGCCGATGACGGCGAAGAACTCGCCCTCGGTCACGCTGAACGTTACCCCGGCCAGGGCCTTCACCCCCTTAAAGGAAAGGTGCAGGTTCTCGGCCTCGAGGATCACCCCCATCACACCCACCTCTTCCGCCGGCGGTAGCGGCGGGCCTGCCGGAAGCCCACCTCCTCCTTGCCCAGGTAAAACTCCATCACGTCCTGGTCCTCCATGGCCGCCTTCGCATCTCCCTCAAAGACCACCCGGCCCCGCTCCAACACATAGACCCGGTCCACGATAGCCAGGGCGGCCCGGGCGTTTTGCTCCACGAGAAGGAGGCTTAGCCCCTTTTCGTGCCTGAGGGCATTCAGGGTTTGCATCACCTCCTCCACCAGCTTCGGGGCCAGGCCCAAGGAAGGCTCGTCCACCACGAGAAGCCTAGGGCGGGTGAGGAGGGCCATGCCCAAAAGGAGCATCTGCTGCTCCCCTCCCGACAGGTAGCCCGCCTGCTCGTGGCGGCGCTCAAAGAGGCGGGGGAAGCGGGCGAAGACCTCGTCCATGCCCTCCTTAAGCTCTCTAGGGGAAAGGCGGTGGCCCGCCGCCACCAGGTTTTCTAGGGGCGTGAGGTAACGGAAAAGGGGCCTACCCTCCAACACGGCCGTGAGGCCCATCTGGGAAAGGCGCACGGGGTCCAGGTGGGTGGTGTCCTGGCCGAGGAAGCGGATGTGCCCGTCCAAGACCCGCCCCTCAAACTTGGGTAGAAGCCCGGCTAAAGCGCGCACCAAGGAGCTTTTTCCCGCCCCGTTAGGGCCCAGAAGCGCCACCGCCTCTCCTTCCCTTACCTCCAGGGAAACCCCGTCCAGGGCCAGGATCACCCCACGGTAGACCACCTTGAGGTTCTCCACGGAAAGCATCACACCCTCTCAATCTGCCGCTCGCCCAGTAACCCGTAAGGCCTCACCAAGAGCACCAGAAGGACCACCAAGAAGGGCAAGGCCTCGGTGAAGCCGGGGAGGATGGGCTCCAGGTAGCGTTGGGAAACGGCCTCTAGGACGCCTAGCAAGAACCCGGCCAAAAGCGCCCCGCCCACGGAGTCCAGCCCTCCCAGGATGGCCACGGGGAAGACCTTCATACCGAAGAAGACCAGGTTGTGCCCCACCCCGCTCGCCACCGCCAAGAGGGCTCCCGCCAGGGTGGCGAGGAGGGCGGAAACCCCCCAGACCCCGGCCAGGATGCGGGCGGTGGGGATGCCGAGGGCTAGGGCGGCCACCTCCCGCTCGGAGATGGCCCGCACCAGGATGCCGTATTTGCTCCGCCTTAGAAGCCAGAGAAGGCCTAGGCCCAGGGGGAGGGCCAAAAGGAGGTTCCACACCGCCCGGGAGGATACGAACACGCTCCCCGCTTGGAACCCCAGGTCCGGCAGGCTTCCCGTCAAGTACTTGAGGTCCGGCCCCCAAAGGAGTTGGACGCCCCCGTCCAGGGCTGCCGCCAAGCCGATGGTGGCCATGATGACCGCCACCACGTTCCGGCCCAATAGGGGCCGTACGAAACCCCCCTCCACCAAGATCCCGAAGAGGAAGGCGAGGGGCAAGGCGGCCAGGATGGCCAAGGGGAGGGGCAGGAAGAGGGCGAAGGTGTAGGTGAGGTAGGCCCCCACCAGCAGGAACTCCCCTATGGCGAAGTTCACCACGCTGGTGGCCCGGTAAACCAGGACAAAGCCGAGGGCCAAGAGGCCGTAAAGGGCTCCGTTGGCCAGGCCGCCGATGAGGTAGGGCAGGAGGTCGGACACGGGTCCTCCACGGAGGTGGGCCAGAGGCCTTTAGGCCAGCTTGATCCAGTCGGTGATGGCGTTGAAGCGTCCCTCCCGCACGCTCGCCCGGTAGAGCTTGGTGTAGGGCAGGCGGTGGTTGACGAACTGGTAGCTCCGCTGTAGGCCCAGGCCGTTATAGTCCCCGAGCTTTTCCAGGTACTCCACCACCCCGGCCCGGGTGAGCTTCCCCGCCGCCGCTGCCCGGCGCATGGCCTCGGCCACGGCCAGGGCCACGGCGAGGCTGCCCATGTAGTAGGTGGGACGGTAGGAGGTGTCCCGCCCCTTGCGCTGGCGGAACTTGCGCATTTCGTCCACGGCGGGCACCAGGGTGTCGTACCAGTAGGCGTTGTGGTAGGTGACGGTGAAACCCTCCGCCGCTGGGCCTGCCCGCTGGATGAGGGCGAGCTCCGCCGAGTAGTACGTGCCCATAAACCGGGCTTGCAGGCCCTGCTCCCGGGCGGTGCGCAGGATGAGGGGTTCTACGGAGAGGGCGTAGCCCTGCAGGATCACGTAGTCGGGGTTGGCCCGCCGCAGGTTGAGCACCACGGGGGTGGCGTCGGTGAAGGCGGGGGGGGTCACCTCCTCGTGCACCACCTCCATCCCCAAGGCCTTGGCCCGTTCCTTCACGTAGGGAATGGGGTCGCGGCCGAACTCCGTGTTGGAGTAGACGAGGGCGATGCGGGCCCGGGCCTTCTCCAAGCGGATTTGGCGCAGGAGGGCCTCCATCATGTCGTTGTAGGTGGGGCCGAAAACGAAGATGGTGGGGTAGGTCTTGGGGTCGGCGAGCTCGTTGGCGAAGCTGGTGGCGGAGTAGGGGAGGCCCAAACGGGCGATCTCGGGGGCCAGGGCCTTGGAAAGCCCGGTGGAGTCCCCGTAGACGAAAAGGAGCTCGTCGGGCCTTTCCCGGGAAAGGACCCGGTTAAAGGCGGCGGTGCCCTTGGCCACGTCGTAGCCCGTGTCCTCCACGATGAGCTCGAGTTTACGGCCACCGATGCCGCCTAGGACTTCGTTCACGTAGTCCACCCCGTCCACAAATCCTTCCCGTCCGGCGTTCCCGGCGAAGGCAAAGGGCCCCGTGAGGGGCAAGAGGGTGGCGAGCTTCACCGGCCTGGCCTGGGCTAGGGCGATGTAGGGCATGCCCAGGGCCACCATGGAACCCACGCCCACTTTCCGCAAAAATTCCCTGCGCTTCATGTTCGCCTCCTTCCGGCTTTGCTTGCGGTCAACATAACACGGGGCCTTCTCCCCGTCAACGGTCTTAGGATGGGGGCATGCGCTGGCACGGGGTGTACCGCCGCTTCGTCCTGGCCCCCCACTACCGCTTCGCCCGGGAGCGCCTGGTGCCCCACTTCTTTGACGCCCTCACCGCCTATGCCCTGGAGCTCGCCCGCCTGGGAATCCCAAAGGCTAAGGAGGCGGTGTTCGCCTTAAGGGAGCTTCGGACCCTGCCCCTTCCCAGCTTCACGGGGGAGGTGGAGGACGTCTTTTTTTCCATTCAGCTCCAGCTTTCCGAGCACTGGGGGGAGGAGGTGGCGGGGGCGGTGCGCCGCGGCCTCTCCCGAAACGATCTGGACCTCACCGTCTTCCGCGCCTACTTAAAGGACCAGGTCCTTGGGCTTCTTGGGGACTTTCTGCGCTTAAGGCATGCCCTTTTGCGCCTTGCGGAGGCTCATTTTGGCGTGCCCCTCGTCCTTGCCACCCACCACCAGCCGGCCCAGCCCTCTACCCTGGACCACTACCTCCTTGGGGTGGAGGCCCTTTTGGAGCGGGACTACCGGAGGCTTGTCCAGGCCCTTTCCACCCTGGACCGTTCGCCCTTGGGGGCAAGCGCCTTGGCGGGAAGCCCCTACCCCGTGGACCGCGTGCGCCTCGCCCACCTCTTGGGCTTCCAGGGGCCCGTGGAGCACACCCTGGACGCCGTGGCCGCCGGGGATTACGCCTTGGAGCTAGCCTTTGCCCTGGCGGGCTTGGGTACGAGCCTTTCCCGCCTCCTCACCGACCTCTTGGCCTGGGCGGCCCGGGGCGCCTTCGTGGTAGGGGAAAGCCTCGCCCAAGGCTCCAGCTTCATGCCGCAAAAGCGGAACCCGGTGGTGCTGGAGCACGCCCGCATCCGGGCGGGGAGCCTGGTGGGCGGGGCTGGGGTTTTGGCCTACCTCAACCACAATACCCCCTTCACGGACCTCAACGACCACTCCACGGGGGTCCTGGAGCCCCTAGCCAGCCTCTTGGCCGAGGCGGAGGCGGCGCTAGCGCTCACCCGGGTAGCCTTGGAGGAGAGCCGTTTTGAGCCGGCTCTTCTCCTCGAGGCCCTTTCCCCGGAGGTTTTGGCCTCGGAGGCGGTGGACTTCTTGGTGCGCAGGGGTGTGCCCCTCCCCGAGGCCTACCGGCGGGTGCGGGGCGCCCTGCCGGGGGTGCGGCCCGAGCTCTTGGGGGTGGAGCGGGAGGAGCTTGTGGCCTGGATGGGCCTCGAGGCCTTCTTCGCCCGGCGGGAGGTCCTGGGGGGCGTGGGCCCGAAGGCGCGGGAGGAAGCCCTAAAGAGGGCCAAGAAGCGGCTTCGGGAGGACCGGAAGGCCCTAGCCGCCCTGCGGGCCAGGGTGCGCCTGGCCCGCCGGCGCCTCCTCACGGAGGACCCGGAGGGTCTTGGGGAGGAGGGGCCTAAGCCCAAGGACCAAGAGGGGTAGGCGAGAATCCGCTCGGCCAAGGCGCGGGTGGCCGGGAAGAGCCGGGTTCCCCGAGGGCGCGCTTTCCCCTTTTCCCGCCTACCAGAAGGGGGGCAAGAGCGTAAACACCCCGCCCCCAAGCGCCCTTGAGGCCTCCCCAGAAAACCCCCGCTTTCCGGGAAGTGGGTAGGGGAGCGAACCCGCGGCAACCACGGGCCTGGGGCTAAGCGCTCGTGGGCCTTGGATGGGGGCGGGCGGTGGGTTAATCCTTCCGGAAATACGCCACCGTGCGCCGGATGCCCTCCCTAAAGCCCACCTCGGGCCGCCAGCCGTGGGCCATGAGCTTTAGGGGGGAGAGGACGCTCCGCTCCAAATCCCCTGGGCGCGGGGGGGCAGCCTTCACCTCGGGCGTTTTCCCTACGGCCTCGGCCACGGCCTCCAGGACCTCCTTGGTGGTGTGGCCTTCCCCGGTGCCCACGTTGTAGACCCCTTCCAGGCCCCTTAGGGCCAGGTGGTGGGCCCGCACCACGTCCTCCACGTAGATGTAGTCCCGCACGCACCCTTCGTCCCCGGGGGTCTTGCGGGCGTAGAGGGTGACGGGCTCTCCCTTCAAGACCCTTTCGGCGAAGATGGCCACCACCCCGGCCTCCCCGTGGGGGTCTTGGCGGGGCCCGTAGACGTTGGCGTAGCGCAGGGCTACCCACTTGAGGCCGTAGTTTTGGCCGTAGGCGGAAAGGTAGTGTTCAAAGCTGGCCTTGCTGGCGGCGTAGGGGCTTTTGGGCCTAGGGGGCCAGGTTTCCTCGGCGCTTTCCCCTTCCGGAACCTCCCCGTAAATGGCTCCGCCCGTGGAGGCGAAGACCAGCTTCTCCACCCCCCACTTGCGGCAGGCCTCGAGGAGGTTTAGCCCCCCCATGAGGTTCACCTCAAAGTCCAAAAGGGGGTTTTCCACGCTGACCTTCACCGAGGCTTGGGCGGCTTGGTGAGAAACGTGGGTGGGGCGGAACTCGCGGAAGACCCGTTCAAGCCCCTCTTTGTCCCTAAGGTCCACCTTGTAGAAGTAAATCCCCTGGGGCACGTTTTCCCGCTTGCCCGTGGCCAGGTTGTCCAGGACCGCCACCTCCACCCCTTCTTTCCATAGGCTTTCCACGATGTGGCTGCCGATGAAGCCGGCACCGCCTGTGACCAGAACGCGCATATAACCTCCTTGGACGCAGGGCGCCCGCCCCATTTTAAAGAGGTCTTAGCCCACCTTCACCTCGGGCTCGTTGCCCGGCTTCCACTTGATGGTGCACCCAATGGCGGGGGCCTCGGCGAGGGGAGGGTTTTGGCCCTGGAGGAGGGCTTCTATGGCCGCCTCGAGGTCGTGGCTTTGCACCTTGGTGGGGTCCTTGGGGCTGTCGTTCACCCGGCCGTGGTAGCGGAGGAGCCTCCTTTCGTCAAAGAGGAAGACCTCGGGGGTCCTCAGGGCCTTGTAGGCCTTGGCCACCTCCTGGCTTTCGTCCAAGAGGTAGGGGAAGAAGATGCCGTGCTCCTTGGCGAAGGCCACCATGCCCTCGGGGCTGTCCTCGGGATACTTCCCGTAATCGTTGGCGTTGATGCCCACGAAGGCCACCTTCCCCCGGTACTTTTCCGCCAGGGCCACGAGCTCGCCGATGGACCCCTTCACGTACGGGCAGTGGTTGCACATGAAGACCACCGCCAGAAGGGGCTCTTGGAACTGGGAAAGCCGGTAGCGCCCACCCCGGGGGTCGGGGAGTTCGGCGTCAATAAGAGGGCTTCCAAGGGGTAGCTCGGGGTACTGCAGCATGTCTCCATGCTAAACCGCGGCGGCGCGGGACAACAAGCCCTGGGCTCCTTATGTATCCTAAAGCCCATGCGGGGGCTTTCTACGGAGGAGGCGAGGAAACGGCTGGCGACGTTTGGCCCCAACGCCCTTCCGGAGAAGCCGGAAGAGCCCCTTTGGCGGAAGTTTTTGCGTCAGTTCCAAAGCCCTCTCATCTACATCCTCCTCTTCGCTCTCCTCATTGACCTCTCCCTTTGGGGTGCCGAGGGGGCAAAGGGGGTTCCCCTGGAGTCCTTAAGCATTCTCGCCATCCTCCTCCTGAACGCTGGGCTTGGCACCTTTCAGGAAAAGCGCTCGGAGGAGGCCCTAAAGCGGCTTAAGGCCTTGGCGGAGCCCATGGTCTATGTCCTACGCGATGGCCGCTTTGTGCGCCTGCCGAGCCGGGAGCTGGTCCCGGGGGACGTGGTGCGCCTGGAGGCGGGGGACCGCATCCCCGCCGACGGCGTGTTGCGGGAAGCGAGCGGGGTCCTGGTGGACGAGAGCGTCCTCACGGGGGAAAGCGTGCCCGTGGAGAAGGGGGAAGGGGAGGAGGTCTACGCCGGGACCCTCCTCGTGCGGGGACGGGTCCTCATGGAGGTGACCCGCACCGGACTAGAGAGCGCCATGGGGCGCATCGCCGCCCTTCTTGCCGGGATGGAGGAGGAAAAGACCCCCTTGGAGCGCCGCCTCCACGTCTTTGGCAACCGGGTGGCGCGCTGGGTGCTCCTCCTCGCCGTGGCCCTGGTCCTCCTGGGCTTTGCGGTGGAGGGGTTTTCCGCCAAGGTGGTCCTCTTCGCCGTGGCCCTCGCGGTGGCCGCCGTGCCCGAGGGGCTTCCCGCCATCCTCACCTTGGCCTTGAGCCTGGGGGTGGAGCGGATGGCGCGCCGCAAGGCGGTGGTGCGGCGGCTTGCGGCGGTGGAGGCCTTGGGGAGCGTGACGGTGATCGCCACGGACAAAACGGGCACCCTCACGGAAAACCGCATGGAGGTGGAGGGCGTGGTGGGGCACGACCCGGAAGGGGCACTGCTGGCCATGGCCCTCTGCAACGACGCTGACCTGGCCACGGGTGCGGGGGACCCCTTGGAGCTTGGCCTCCTCCGCCACGTCCAGAAGGCGGGCTTGGACGTGGAGCGGCTACGGAAGGAATACCCCCGCCTTTCCGAGCGTCCCTTTGACAGCGCCTGGAAGTACATGCGGGTGACCACGGCCCAAGGGAGCTACCTCAAGGGCGCCCCCGAGGCCCTCATCCCCCGCCTTGGGGTTTCCGAGGAGGAAAAGCGCCACCTCCTGGAAGAGGCGGAAGCCCACGCCGCCAAGGGGTTCAGGGTATTGGCCCTGGCCTTTGGGGAAGGGGAGAGGGAGGAAAACCTTCGCTTCCTCGGCTTCGTCTTGCTCCTAGACCCGCCCCGGCCCGAGGTGCCGGAGGCCATGCGCCGCATCCTGGAGGCGGGGGTGCGGGTGGTGGTGGTCACGGGGGACCACCCCGCCACCGCCGTGGCCGTGGCCCGGCGCATCGGCCTCCCGGTGGAAACCGTGGCCACGGGGGAAGACCTGGAGGCCCTGACCGATGAGGAGCTTCTGGAAGTGGACGTCTTCGCCCGGGTAAAGCCGGAGCAGAAGCTTCGGATTGTGGAGGCCCTGCAAAAGGCGGGGGAGGTGGTGGCCATGACCGGGGACGGGGTGAACGATGCCCCGGCCCTGAAACGGGCGGACGTGGGGGTGGCCATGGGCCAGCGGGGCTCGGACGTCTCCCGGGAAGTGGCGGACCTGGTGCTTTTGGACGACAACTTCGCCACCCTGGTGGCCGCCATTGAGGAGGGGCGGAGCATCTACGAGAACATCCAGAAGTTCCTCCGCTTTCTCTTTTCCACCAACCTTTCGGAGATCCTGGTGGTGGCGGTGGGCATGGTCCTCGCTGCGCTCCTGGGCCTGAGGGATGCCGCTGGGCACCTCCTTTTGCCCCTCACCGCGGTGCAGATCCTCTGGATCAACCTGGTGACGGATGGCCTCCCCGCCTTGGCCTTGGCCTTGGACCAGAACCCCGGGGTGCTCAGGCGCCCGCCAAGGCCCAAGGAAAGTCCTCTCTTGGATGGGCCTTCCCTCCGCTTCGTCCTCCTTACGGGGGGGATTAAGGCGGGCCTTGCCCTTCTCCTGTTGGCCCTCCTTCCCCTATGGGTGGGGGTGGAGGCGGCGCGGAGCGCCGCCTTTCACTTCATGGCCGTGGGGCAACTCTTCTTCGCCTACGCTGCCCGGCACACCCAACTCTACCCCTTGCCCAACCCCTACCTGCACGGGGCCGTGGCCTTGGGAATCGCCCTCCAGGTGGCCTTGGGTAGCCTGGCGCCAGGGCTGGTGGAGGCGGTGCCCCTCGTGCCCTGGCTTTGGGCTTTGGTGCTGGCCCTCGCCCTTTTGGCCTGGGGCGTGGCGGAGGCGGTGGACCGGCTAGTATGGCGAAAGGAGGTGCGGCGGTGAAGGCGAAAGAGGTGATGGTGAGCCCGGTGGTGAGCGTGCCCTTGGGTGCCACCTTGGACGAGGTGGCGCGGCTTATGGTGGAGCGCCGCATCGGGAGCGTGCTGGTGGTGGATGAGGAGGGAAGGCTGGTGGGCATCGTTACGGAAACGGACTTTCTCAAGGAGCGGGGGATTCCCTTTTCCACCTACCGGGCCCCCATGCTGATGGGCCGCTATCTGGACGGGGCTGGGCTTGAGCGGATCCTCGAGGAGGCCCGCACCACCCGGGTGGAGGAGATCATGACCGCCCCGGTGCACGCCGTGGGTTCCGAGGAGCCCTTGGCCCGGGTGTTGGAACGCATGCTCACCTACGATATCAACCACGTGCCCGTGGTGGATAGGGAAGGAAGGCCTATCGGCATCATCTCCCGCTTTGACCTCTTAAAGCTCCTCCAGGCCCGGCTATGACCTTTCTCGCCTTCCTGGGCGTGGCCTTGGTGGTGGTCTTGGCCGGGGCCCGGGTGGCCTACTACGGGGATGCCCTGGCGGAGAAGCGGGGCTGGGGCCGGGCTTGGGTGGGGCTCATCCTGGTGGCGGCCACCACCTCTTTGCCTGAGCTTTTGACGGGCACCAGCGCAGCCCTCCAGGGGCTTGTGGACATTGCCGTGGGCGACGTGCTGGGCAGTACGGTTTTCAACCTGGTGATCCTTTCCCTGCTGGACGCTGTGGGGGGACGGGTCCCCCTTCTAGGGCGGCTCCATGCGGGGCACGCTTTGGCTGTGGGTTTTGCCCTCCTCTTCCTGGCCCTCCAGGGCGCGGCCCTTCTTGGAGGAGGACCCCTCCTAGGCCCTGTGTCCTGGTACTCCCCCGCCGCCCTGGTCCTTTACCTCCTGGCCACCCGCCTCACCTTCCTCTACGAGAGGCGGCGGGCCCAAGCGGAGCTGGAGCGCCTGGGGTACTACGAGCACCTTTCCCTGGCGCAGGCGGTGCGGGGATACGTGGGCTTTGGCGCTTTGGTGGTGGGGGCGGCAGGCCTTTTGCCCACCTTGGCGGAACGGGTTGCGGAGGAAACGGGGCTTGGGGCGAGCTTCGTGGGGACAGCCCTGGTGGGGGCCACCACCTCCCTCCCCGAGGTGGTGGTGACGCTGAGCGCCGCCCGGCTTGGGGCCTTTGACCTGGCGGTGGGGAACGTCCTCGGGTCCAACCTCTTCAACGCCCTTGTCCTGGCCTGGGACGACCTCCTCTACGCTGGGGATTTTTTCCAGGAGGCCCACGGGAGCCACCTGGCGGCGGTTCTCCTAGCCTTTGCCATGTACGGCGTGGTCCTGGTGGGGATGAGCTACCAGGCCCTTCGCAAGCTGGCGGTCCTCTCCTGGGACACCCTGGCCCTTCTGGGCCTTTACCTCCTGGGGCTTCTTTGGCTTTACACCTTGCGGTAGGGCACCACCAGGACGGGCTTGGGGCTTTTGCGCACCACTTCCAGGGTTACGCTCCCGAGGAGTACCCGGTCAAGCCCCGTGCGCCCGTGGCTTCCCATGACGATGAGGTCGTGGTGGGCCGCCTCCTTCAGGATCACCTCCGCCGCCCGGCCCTCGAGGAGCTGGGCCGCAAAGGGTACGCCCATCTCCTCGGCCAGGCGGGTGGCCTGGTCCAGGGCCTTAAGCCCCGCCTGGCGCAGGTCCTCCAACAGGGCCTGGTAGTAGGGGAGGTTCTCCGGGCCTAGAAGGAGCCTGGGCCCGATGGGCTCCAGGGCATGGAGAAAGCTCACCCGCGCCCCAAGGGCCTTGGCCAGGCGGAGCCCCTCCTTGAGGGCTACCTCCGCCGCCTCGCTCCCGTCCGTGGGCAAAAGCAGGCTTTTGTACATGGCCTACCCCTCAATGACCACGGGCAGGATTACGGGGTCGCGGCCCGTGGCCTTTTTCAAGAACTTCTTCACCGGGTAGTAGATGTCGTCCCGGATGCGCTCTAGGGGCTTCTTTTCGCGCACGCCATTTTGGAGGGCTTCCAGGGCCATGCGCCGCACCTCTCCAAGGAGCCTTTCCCCCGCCTTCACAAAGCCCAGGGACACCACCTCCACCACCGGGTCCTCCCCCGCCAAGGCGGTGATGACCACCAGGCCCTCCTCCGCCATGTGGCGCCGGTCCGCCAGGATCTCCTCGGTGATGTCCCCTACGCCCAGCCCGTCCACGTAGAGCACCCCGTGGGGCACCTCCCCCACCTTCTCAAAGGTGTCCCGGGTGAGGCGGTAGATGGCCCCGTTTTCCCCAATCAGGGTCTTCTCCGGGGGGCGGCTCATCCCCTCGGCCAGCCACTTGAAGTTCACCTGGTGGCGCACCTCCCCGTGCCAGGGGAGGAAGAAGCGGGGGGTGGTGAGGTTCAGGATGAGCTTGAGCTCCTCCTGGGAGGCGTGGCCCGAGGCGTGGACCTTGTAGGTGGGGGGGTAGAGGACGTAGGCCCCCAGGGCGTAGAGGCGGTTGATGACCCGGTTCACCGCTTCCTCGTTCCCCGGGATGGGGCTAGAGGAGAGGATCACCGTGTCCCCGGGCTTGATGGCCATCTTGGCGTGGCCCTCAAAGGCCAGGCGGTGGAGCACGGACATGGGCTGGCCCTGGCTCCCCGTGGCCAGGATCAGGACCTGGTGGTCGGGAAGGTCCCTCACCTCTTCCAGGGTGTAAAGGCGGTCCTTCACCTTCAGGTAGCCCAGCTCCATGGCGATGCGGCTAAACTTCAGCATGCTCCGCCCTTCCATGGCCACCTTGCGCCCGTACTTCTCCGCCGCCCAGATCACCGACTGGATGCGGTGGATGTGGCTGGCGAAGGTGGTGACGAAGACCCTTCCGGGGGCCCGGCCGATCACCCGGTCCAGCTCCTTGGCGATCTCCATCTCGCTTGGGGTGTAGCCCGGACGCTCGGCGTTGGTGGCGTCGGCGATGAGGAGCAAGACCCCTTCCGCCCCCGCCTGGGCCACCTTGGCCAGGTGGGAAACCTGGCCGTCAATGGGCGTGGCGTCCAGCTTGAAGTCCCCGGTGTGCACGATGGTGCCGATGGGGGTGCGGATCACCACCCCGGAGTTGTCGGGGATGGAGTGGGTCATGCGGAAGAGGTCCAGGGTGAAATACCGCCCCACCTGGATGCGGTCATCGGGGGAGACCTCCTTCAGGTTGAAGGCGCCGGGCCTCAGGCCAAACTCTTCCAGTTTGCCCTTTAGTAGCCCCAGGGTGAGCCTGGCCCCGTAGATGGGCACGGGGCTTTCCTTGCCGAAGACCATGGGCAGGATGAAGGGGAGGCCCCCGATGTGGTCCTCGTGGCCGTGGGTGAGGACCCAGGCCTTGATGCGGTGGCGGTTTTCCACCAGGTAGTCCACCCGGGGGATGAGGAGGTCCACCCCGGGCATCCCCTCGTCGGGAAAGGCCAGCCCCCCGTCTAGGACAAAGATCTCGTCGCGGAAGCGAAAGGCGGTGATGTTCTTGCCGATCTCCCCCATCCCCCCTAGGGGGACGATTTCCACGGCGTCCTGGGCGCCCCCCGTTAGGGCCACCGGGGCCTCTTGCGGGCGTTTCTTGCGCCTTCTCCTGGGCTTGCGCTCTTGTGTTTCCATAAACCTCCTATTTTCCCGGCTAGGCCGGGATTACGGCTTGGGGAAACCCCCAGGGGCTAGCCCCGCCGCCTGGGGGGGATTTTGCCTTCCAGCTCGGGCCGGATCAGGTCTATCTTGCCCCGCTCGTCAATGCGGTGGACCTTGACCTTGATCACGTCCCCCACCTTGAGGTGGTCCTCCACCCGCTCCACCCGGCCCGGGGCGATCTGGCTGATGTGCAGGAGGCCTTCCGTGCCAGGGAAGAGGCTGATGAAGGCCCCGAAGGGAGTGATTTTGGTGACGGTGCCCTCGTACACCTCGCCCACCTTGGCCTCGCGGGTGAGGTCTTCTATGCGCTTCTTGGCCTTTTCGGCCGCCTCGAGGTCGGCGGAGTAGATGCGCACCGTCCCGTCCTCCTCAATGTCCACCTCCACCCCAAGCTCTTCCAAGGCCCGCACGTTCTTCCCGCCGGGCCCGATGACCAGGCCGATCTTCTCCACGGGCACCTTGAGGCTGAGGATTCTGGGAGCGAAGGGCTTGAGCTCGGGCCGCGGGGCGGGGAGGACACTTTCCATGATGGAGAGGATCTGAAGCCGGGCTTCCCGGGCCTGCATCAGGGCTTCCTTGAGCACCTCCCGGGGCAGGCCGCCCACCTTGTTGTCCATCTGCAGGGCGGTGACCCCATCCCGGGTGCCCGCCACCTTGAAGTCCATGTCCCCAAGGGCGTCCTCGAGGCCCAGGATGTCCGTGAGGATCACCGCCTTCTCCCCCTCCCAGACCAGGCCCATGGCCACCCCGGCCACGGGCTTCTTGATGGGCACCCCGGCGTCCATGAGGGCGAGGCAGCCGGCGCAGACCGTGGCCATGGAGCTGGAACCGTTGGATTCCAGCACGTCCCCCACCACCCGGATGGTGTAGGGGAAGCTCTCCTGGGGCGGGAGCACCGCCTTAAGGGCCCTTTTGGCCAGGTTGCCGTGGCCCACCTCCCGCCGGGAAACCCCCCTGAGCCGCTTGACCTCCCCCGTGGAATAGGGGGGGAAGTTGTAGTGGACCAGGAAGGGGTCGGTCTCGTCAATGCCCAGGTCGTCAATGATCTGCTCGTCCCGGCCCGTGCCCAGGGTCACGGTGCCCAAAACCTGGGTCTCCCCCCGGGTGAAGATGGCCGAGCCGTGGGCCCGGGGCAGGACGTCCACCTCCACCCAAATGGGCCTCAGGTCCTTGGGGCCACGGCCGTCCGCCCGCTTGCCCTCCTCCAGGACAAGGCGCCTTAGCTCCCGCCGCACCACCTCGTCAAAGGCGCTCTCGTAAAGGGGCTTTCGGCTCTCGTCCGGGGTGCCGTCCTCCCTCTTGGGGAGGAGTTCGGCCACGAGGGCCTCGGCGAAGGTGGAGAGGGCCCGGCTCCTTTCCCCTTTGCTCGCCGTCTGCAAGACCTGGGAAAGCCCCCGCTCCAGGGCCAGGCGGTAGAGGGCCTCCTTCTCCTCCTCGGGGAGGGTTTCGGGGGGCGTCCAGGCCATTTTGGGCTTGCCAAGGGCTAGGGCCATCCTTTCCTGGAGGTCCAGGATGGGTTGCATCTCCTTGTGGGCGAACTCCAGGGCCTGGACCAAGGTCTCCTCGTCCACCTCCTGTGCCCCGGCCTCCACCATGAGGATGGCCTCCCGGCTCCCCGCCACCACCAGGTCCAGTTGGCTCTCCTCCATCTCCTGGAGGGTGGGGTTCAGGACGAACTGGCCTCCGATGAGCCCCACCCGCACGGCGGCCACGGGGCCTTCCCAAGGGATGTCGGAAAGCATCAGGGCGGCGCTCGCCCCGATGGGCCCTAGGATGTCCGGGGGGTTCTTCTGGTCCGCCGAGAGCACCGTGAGGATGACCTGCACCTCGTGGCGGAAACCCTTGGGGAAGAGGGGCCGGATGGGCCTATCGGTCATGCGGGCGGAGAGGATGGCCTTCTCCCCCGGGCGCCCCTCCCGGCGCATGAAGCTTCCCGGGATCTTGCCCACGGCGTAGTGGCGCTCCTCAAACTCCACGGTGAGGGGCAGGAAGTCCGCCTGGACAGGCTCTTCGGAAGCTTGGGCCGTGGCTAGGACCACGGTGTCCCCGTAGCGCACCAAAACGGAACCGGAAACCTGCTTGGCGTACTTGCCCGTCTCTAGAACCAGGGGGCGCCCCGCCACCTGGGTTTCGTAACGGAAGGCTTGGGGTGTGTTGGCTGTGGCTTGCGGCATACGTTCCTCTAAGCGAAAGGCGGAGCCCTAAGGCCCCGCCCCCGACCTAAACCCCAGTTTACTTCCTCAAGCCTAGTTTCTCAACCAGCGCCCGATAGCGCTCGGGGTCTTCCCGCTCCAGGTAGCGGAGAAGCCTCCGGCGTTGCCCCACCAGCATGAGGAGGCCCCGGTGGGAGTGGTGGTCGTGCTTGTGCACCTTGAGGTGCTCGGAGAGCTTGTTGATGCGCAGGGTGAGGAGGGCCACCTGCACCTCGGTGCTCCCCGTGTCCCCGGGGAAACGGGCGAACTCCTCAATAACCTTCTGCTTTTCTTCCTTGGTGATGGGCATCTTTACCTCCGTCAGGGGGGAAGGCGCTTTGAGCCCCTTCCTCCTCAAAGCCCCTCAGGGCCTCAACCAGGATAGGCCCCTTTGGCCTTTCCGTCAAGGAGAAAGAGGAAAAGGGCGAGGAGGGCGAGGCCCGCCCCCACCCCGAAGGCCACCTCGGCGCCGAAAGCCTGCCATAAGAGCCCAAAAAGGAGGCTTGCGGGGAGAAGGAGCACCCCCACCACGGTGTGGTAGAGGCCAATGGCGCTGGCCTTGGCCTCCGCTCCGACCAAGGTGGCGAGGTAGGCCCGGCTACTCCCCTCAAAGGCGGCGGAGTAGAGGGCATACAGGAGCAAAAAGGCCACGCCCCAAGGGGCGCTTTCCGCCCAGGCGAAGCCCAGGTAGACCAGGGCGTAGAGGAAAAACCCCAAGGCCACCACCCGCCTGAGGCCCACCCGGTCCGCCAGGCTCCCCAAGGGGTAGGAAAGGAGGGCATAGAGGAGGTTGTAGGCGGTATAGGCCAGGGCCACTGCCTCTTGGGAAAGCCCGAGGTCCTTCAGGCGGAGGAGGAGGAAGGCGTTGGAGGACAGGGCCAAGGCGAAGAGGCCCGAAAGGAGGAGGAAGCGGCGGTAGGCGGGGGGCATGGCCCCAAGGCGGAGGGGGGGGAGGTGGGAGGAGGGGGGCCTCGAGGCGGGTTCCCGCACCAGGAACAAGGCCAAGAAGGCCAGGCCCGCGGGCACGGCAGAGGCCCAGAACACCCCCCGCACCCCCACGTGGGGGAGGAGGAGGTAGGCCAAAAGGGGCCCTAGGGTGGCCCCCAAGGTGTCCAGGCCCCGGTGGAGGCCGTAGGCCCGGCCCAAGGCCCCTTGGGGCACGCCCTCCGCCAAGAGGGCGTCCCGGGGTGCCGTGCGAAGCCCCTTACCTGTGCGGTCCAAAAAGCGGTAGAGGAGGACGTGAAAGGGGCTTTGGGCCAGGGCGAGGAGGGGCCTTAAGAGGGCGGGAAGGCCATAGCCCAAAAGGAGAAGGGGCTTGCGCCGGCCCAAACGGTCGGAGATCCTTCCCCCCACCACCTTGAAAAGGCTCGCCGTGGCCTCGGCTACCCCCTCCACCAGGCCCAAGGTGCTCACCCCCGCACCCAGGCCCGTGAGAAAAAGGGGCAGGAGGGGGTAGACCATCTCGCTCGCCACGTCCATGAGGAAGCTGACGAGCCCCAGGAGGTAGACCAAGGGGGGAAGCCTCATGGCCGGTGTTTCAGGTAAAGCCCCAGGAGGAGGGGTTCGGGAAGGGTCATGAGGAGGGAGAGGGGGTCCAAGGGCGCTGGGGCCAGCCAGGCTGGCCCTAAAGGGGTGCTAAAGGGAAGGGGCAGGGTCCGGGTCCCAAGGAAGAGGAGAAGGAAGACCGAGGAGAGCCCCACCCCCACCCGCCACACCCAAGGGGCAAAGGGCGGGTCTTGGTCGGGGTACATGAAGCGCAGGACCAGAAGGAGGAGGGCATAGGTGGCCTTGAGGGCGAGGAGGGCGAGGAAGAGTTGGCCGTAGAAGTAGTACTCGCTCACGAGACCGTAGCGCACCGCCTCGGCTTCCGTGATGCCCAAGGCGCTCCCGCATAACCCCTGGCCCAGGGCGCCCCCAAGCCCCAGGCCCAGAAACTGCAGAAAAAAGGGGAGAAGGCTTAGGGCCACCGCCCAAGGAAGCCCCGGACCGGAAACGAAGCCCACGGCCATACTTTTTCCCCCGCCTTAAAAAAGGTCAAGGGCCGGGGCTTTTCCGGCCCTTGACCCAGGGCGCTCACCAAAGCCGCACGCCCGGTACCGGGTTCAGGTTGCTGAAAAGCTGCACCAGGGTGGGCCCGTAAGCCAACACCACCAGGATCACCGCCACGGCGAACCAGAAGCCGATGCGGTCCATGGCCTGGACGAGCCGCCGGTCCTCGGGGCCGGAGATCACCTCAGCGAAGGGTACCGGGGCCTCGGCGAGCTCTGGCCGCCTTTCGCGCCCCAAGAGGACGCTGAAAAGGCCGTAGATGAAGAGGATGAGCGCCAAAAGCAGGATGACGCCCGCCAGGATGTTGAAGACCATGGGAAGGGCGGCTTGGGGGTAGGCGTCCGGCACCTGGGCGATGTAGGCCCGCCGGGGCACGTTGAGAAGCCCAGCCCAGTGGAGGCCCAGCGCCATGACCATCATGCCGATGAACCAAAGCCACACCACCGCCAGGCCGAGGCGCCTTTGCCCATCGGAGATGGGCTTGCCGGTGAGGTTGGGGATGAGCCACCACAGGGAGCCCATGGCGGTGAGGGTGACGAGGTTCGCCACCTGGAGGTGGAAGTGGCCGGGAATCCAGGCGGTGTTGTGCACCACGTAGTCCAGGGTGAAGCTGGCGTTCACGATGCCGCCCGCCCCGCCGGGGATGAAGCCGATAAGCCCAAGCACGGGGGCCACGAAGGCCGGGTTGTCCCAGGGAAGGGCCTTGATCCAGCCGAAAAGCCCTTTTCCGCCCCGCATCCTCCCGGCGAACTCCAGGCTTGCGGCGATGGTGAAGGCGGTCATGAGGCTCGGCACCGCCACGAAGAGGGTGAGGATGGAGTGGATCATCTTCCAGGTGGGGTCAATCCCGGGGTCGGCGAACTGGTGGTGGAACCCCACAGGGGTGGAGAGGAGGAGGAAGAGGAGGAAGGCGAGCCGGGCCATGGGGTCGGACACCAGCTTCCCGCCCGCCTGCTTGGGGAGGATGGCGTAGATGATGGCGTAGGCGGGCAGGAGCCAGAAGTAAACGATGGGGTGGCCCGTCCACCAGAAGAGGGTGCGGGCCACCAAGGGGTCAACCCCCTGGATGAGGCCAAAGGACCAGGGTAGGAGGAACAGGACGGCCTCGAGGACCAAGCCGATGGAGGCGATCAACCACATGAGCCAGAAGACCACGGCCATGTAGGTGACCAAGGGGGTCACCTTCCCCGGGTTTTGCGCCTTCCAACGGCGCCAAAGGTCCCAAACGATGTAGATGCTCACCCAGGTGGAAAGGACGAAAACGCTGGCCCCCAGGTAGAAGGCCCAGTGGCCCTTGAGGGGCGGGTAGAAGGTGTAGAGGACCGTGGCCTCGTTGGCGAGAAGGGGAAGGGCGGCCACCACGAGTCCGAGGAAGGCCATCCACCAGGAAAGCCACATGAGGCCCATGTTGGGCCTCATGTTCAGCTCCCGCGCCGGCAGATAGACCATGATGGCCTGGGCGAAGAGCTGGGTGAAGACGATGGCGTTTAGGACCCCGTGCAGGGTGAGGCCCTGGTAGTAGGACTGGACGAAGGGGAGAAGGCGCTTAAGGAGGGGGTAGGCGTCCACGTTCCCGTAGTTCAGGGCCTGGAAGGGGCCAAAGAGGCTTCCCACGATGACGGCGAGGAAGCCCAGGACGAGGAAGTAGAGGGTGGCCTTCTTTTCCGGATAGGCCTCGTAGATGCGGCTAATCTCTCCCGTACGCACCGCCATGGCTCACTCCTTCACCACGATCTTGCCGAACATGTTCTGGTGGCCGATGCCGCAGTACTGGTTGCAGATGATGCGGTACTCCCCAGCCTCCTTGAAGGTGTAGCGCACGGTGGACACCTCGCCGGGAAGCACCTCCACGTTGATGTTGGTGCCCTCCACGTGGAAGCCGTGGATTACCTCGGGGCTCGTGATCTTGAAGATGATTTCGGCCCCCTTGGGCACTTCAATGGGGTTGGGCTGGTAGCCGTAGGCGAAGGCCAGGACGTAGACCGTGTACTGGTTCGGGCCGGTTTGGACCACCGCCTGGGTGGGGTCAGCCCAGGGGCCTTCCGTGCGCACGGTGGCGGGGTTGACCCGCTCCAGCTTGCCCGCAGGAATCGCCCCGGCGGTATGGGTGGCCAAGGTGTAGGCGATGAGGGCGATGAAGACGATGAGCATGGCTAGCGAGAAGGCAAGCCAACCCTTCTCGTAGGCCAGGATGGCCTTGTGCGCCTTGTGTTCGTCCACCATGGCTTACCCCCTAGCGAAGAAAAGAGCGTATACCCCCAGCCAGAAGACCAAGATGGTGAGGGTGAGAACTACAATTACTCCTATGGCGCCAACCGGTTTTTCCTCCATACCCTTCCTCCCTAACGGCCGTTGCCGTATACGGGGGATATGGTAGCGAAAAGCCCCAAGGAGGGTGAAGTACATTTGTCCCTTTGGTAGTGCTAAGGAAAGGACAAAAGTCCCTTCCCCTTTTCGTATACGGGAGGGGGGTAAATGGCGCGGGCCGGGGTAGCCCCCGGCCCTTCTGTTTCGCTTGCCTTACGCCCCGCTTCCCACCCGGGCCAGGACCAGGCGGCTCACTTCCTTGAGGGTTTCAAAAACCCCCTTGCCCTCCGTGGCCACCGCCTCAAACACGGGGAAGCGCCCTTCCGGGTCCACCACCGCCCGGACCATTTCCACGGGGAGGGCGTCGGGGAGGTCGCGCTTGTTGATCTGGAGGACCACGGGAAGGTCCTCCACCTTAAGGCCGTACTCCGCCAGGTTTTCCCGCATGTTGCGCATGCTTTCGGCGTTGGCCCGAAGGCGGTTTGGGGCGGAGTCGGCCACGAAGACGATCCCGTCCACGCCCCGAAGGATGAGCTTGCGGCTGGCGTTGTAGAAGACCTGCCCGGGCACCGTGTAGAGGTGGAAGCGGGTCTTAAAGCCCTTCACCTCCCCTAGGTCCAGGGGGAGGAAGTCAAAGAAAAGGGTCCGCTCGTCCTCAGTGGCTAGGGAAACCATCTCCCCCTTCCGCCCCTCGGGGATTTTGCCGTAGATCCACTTGAGGTTGGTGGTCTTGCCCGAGAGGCCCGGGCCATAGTAGACGATCTTGAAGTTGATCTCGCGGTTGGCGAAGTTGATGGTGCTCATGCTAGTTGCCAAAGAGCTCGTCCAAGAGGGCCTTGGCCTCCTCGCGGTACTGGGTGTCCAGGTTGAGCTTGGGCGGGTTGGCCATGGCCTCCTCGGCCAGGCGGGCCAAGGCCTCCGCCGCCCGCTTCCCGTAGAGCTTCACCTTGCCCAAGGGAGCGTTCTCGTCAAAGACGAGGACCAAAAGGGCGTGCTCCCCGGCCTCGTCCACGTAGAGGCCCATGCGTTCGCCCTGGTGAACGACCTCCTGGAAGCGGGCCTCACCCAAAAGCTTGGCCAGCGCCTGGGTGGCGGCGGCGTTTCCCGCCACCAGGGTGGCGAGGGAGTCCAAGGGCGGGGGCTTGGGAGCCCATAGGGCCTCCTTGTGGGCCAGGACGAAGCCCTTGCGGTCTATGAAGAGGGCGTACCGGGCCCCGGTTTCCCGAAGGGTTTCCTCCAGGACGTCCATGGCCCGCTCGTAGGGGCCTCCGTAGAGGACTAAGGAGGGTTCCACCATAGTATGCTCAGTCTACCATGAGGCCTTTTCTAGAGGAGGCAAGGGCGCTTCTTGCCGAGCTCGTGGCCCTGCCCACGGTGAGCGCCGAGGGCCGGGGTTTGGCGGAAGGGGCAGAGAGGGTGGCGGCGCTTCTGGAAAGCCTGGGCCTAAAGGCGGAGCTTCACCCGGGCTATGGCCCCCCGGTGGTGTACGCCGAGGGGGGAGAAGGGGAGAAGACCCTTTTGTTCTATAACCACTACGATGTGCAACCCCCGGACCCCCTCGCGCTTTGGGAAAGCAACCCCTTCACCCTCACGGAGCGGGACGGGGCTTGGTATGGCCGGGGCACCCACGACGACAAGGGCGAGCTGGTGGCCAGGCTCATGGCCTTAAAGCTTTTCCGGGAAAAGCACGGGTTTTTGCCCCGGGTGAAGTTCGTGGTGGAGGGGGAGGAGGAGGTGGGAAGCCCCCACCTCGAGGCCTACGTGGAGGCCCACGCCCCCCGCCTCCAGGCGGACGCCATCCTGTGGGAAGCGGGGGGCGTGGATGCGGCGGGGCGGCCCTACCTCTACGCCGGGCTTAAGGGGATCGTGGCCTTGGAGCTTAGGGTGCGCACCGCCCGCTTTGACCTGCACTCCTCCTACGGGGCGGTGGTGGAAAACCCCATCTACCGCCTAAGCCGGGCCTTGGCCTCCTTGAGGGACGAGGAGGGGAGGGTCCTCATCCCGGGCTTTTACGCCAAGGTGCGCCCCCTCACGCCCTTGGAGCTTGAGGTGCTCTCGGAAATCCCCGACGAAAGCGAAGCCCTGAAGGAGGCCTTTGGCGTGCGGGACTTCTTGGGCGGGGCGAGGAACCTGGAGTTTAACCAAAGGCTCTACGCCGAGCCCTGCGTCAACCTCAATGGCTTCCACTCGGGCTACGGCGGGCCGGGCTCCAAGACGGTCCTCCCGGCGGAGGCCTACGCCAAGCTGGACTTCCGCCTGGTGCCGGACCAGGACCCCGAGGAGGTGCCCATCCTCCTCCAGCGCCACCTCGAGGCCCAAGGCTTCCACGACGTGGAGGTGGTGGTCCTGGAAAAGGGAGAGCGCCCCGCCCGCTCCGACCTCGCCCACCCCTTCGTGGGCCTGGCCCGAAAGGCCCTGGAGGAGGCTTTTGGGGCGAGGGCGGTCCTCTACCCCAACATGGCGGGGTCTGGCCCCATGTACCCCTTCCTCCACCACCTGAAGGCCCCGGCGGTGGGCCTGGGGGTGGGCTACCCGGGAAGCCGGGTCCATAGCCCCAACGAGCACATCCGCATCCAGGACTTTGAGCGGGGCACCCTGGCCATCCTGCGCCTACTGGAGCGCTTCTTCGGTATCCTCTAGGGGCTATGCGCCTCGTTTTTGGCGAACAGGACACCCCTTACGAGGCGGCGCGGGTGGTGGTTTTGCCCGTGCCCTACGACCTTTCCCTCTCCTTTCTCCCGGGGGCCCGGCGGGGTCCCGAGGCCATCCTCCTGGCGAGCCGGGAGCTGGAGCCTTTTCTCCTGGAGCTCGGCATTGCCCCCGAGGAGGCGGGCATCCACGCCGCCGAGCCCGTGCCCTGGGTGGCGGGAAGCGCCGAGGAAAGCCACCGCCTGATCCGGGAGGCCGCTTTGGCCCACCTCCAGGCGGGGAAGTTCCTGGTGGCCCTTGGGGGGGACCATTCCATCACCCACCCCTTGGTCCTCGCCCACCGGGAGGCCTTGGGGGAGTTCTCCCTCCTCCACATTGACGCCCACGCCGACCTCTACCCGGAGTGGCAGGGCTCCCCGTACTCCCACGCCTCGCCCTTCCACCGCCTCCTCCTCGAGGGCTTCCCCCTGGTCCAGGTGGGCATCCGGGCCATGGACCGGGACTCGCTTCGCCTGGCGCGGGAAAGGGGTGTGGCCCTCTTCCCCGCCCACCGGCTTCACCGGGAAGGGCTTCCCCTAAAGGAGATCCTCGCCGCCTTGGGGAAGCGGGTCTACATCAGCTTTGACTTTGACGCCCTGGACCCTTCCCTCATGCCCAGCGTGGGCACCCCCCTGCCGGGGGGGCTTTCCTACCGCCAGGCGGTGGACCTCCTCGAGGCGGTCTTCGCCGAGAAGGAGGTGGTGGGGATGGACTTCGTGGAGCTTTCCCCAAACGGCCAGTTCCACGCCGAGATGACCGCTGCCCAGCTCGTCTACCACGCCATCGGGCTTAAGGCCCTAAAGGCGGGGTGGCTTGCCCCGGAAGGGGAGCACAGTTAGCCCGGGCCTTTCCCCTTAGCCTGGGGGCATGCGCCAGGTAGCCTTCGCCCTGGGCTTCCTCGCCCTGGCCTGGGCCCAGGTCTCCACCCTTCCCGAGCTCCGGAGCCGGACCTACGGGGAAGGGGGCTTCCGCGTGGAGCGGGTCCTGGAGGAAGGGCCCCGCTTCACCCGGGTCCAGTTCTCCCACCTTTCCGAGGGCCTAAGGGTCCACGGCTTCGCCAACCTCCCTCGGGGCAAAGGGCTCTTCCCGGTGGTGGTGGTCCTCCACGGCTACGTGGAACCGAGCCGCTACCGCCTCCTGGCCTACACCGCCCGCTACGCCGACTGGCTCGCCGGGGAGGGGTTTCTCGTCCTCCACCCCAACTACCGGGGCCACCCCCCCTCGGAGGGCGCCCCCGCCCGGGGGCTCCGCCACGCCTACGCCGTGGACGTCCTCCACCTCCTCGCCGAGGTGCGCAAAGGGGCCTTCCCCCAGGCGGATGCGGGCCGCATCGCCCTCTTGGGCCACTCCATGGGGGGCGGCATCGCCCAGGTGGTGAGCCTGGTGGACCCCGGGCTCAAGGGGGTGGTCCTTTACGGGAGCATGAGCGGGGACGAAAGGCGGAACCTGGAGCGGATCCTCCAGTGGTCCGGGGGTGCCCGGGGGAGGGAGCTTTTTACCCTCCCCCCTGAGGCCCTGCGCCAGGCCTCCCCCTGGACCTACCTGGGGGAGCTCTCTGTGCCCTACAGCGTCCACCACGGCCTCAAGGATGCCCAGGTGCCGCCCGAGTGGTCCTGGGAGCTTTGCCGGAGGCTCAAGGCCCTGGGGAAGCCCGTGGAGTGCTTTAGCTACCCGGCGGGCCACCTCTTCCAGGGGGAGGCGGACAGGCGCTTTCGCCAGCGGGTCCTGGCCTTCTTGGGGCGGGTCTTGCGCTAGGGGGAAGGGGTATGGGGGCGTTTTTGGGTAACCTGGAGGCCCTCTTCCTGGCCCTGGCCTTTGGGAGCCTGGTCTTCGGCCTCCTAGCCCGCCTCCTTGGGGTGCGCCGGGTCTGGCCCTTCTTCCTCCTCGCCGCCCTCTTCCTAGCCCTTGGCCTTCGTTTTGGGCTACAATAGCCCCCCGTGGCCAAGCGCGTGGTTTCGGTTTCCCTGGGCTCTAGCCGCCGCGACTCCGTGGCGGAGGTGGAGCTTCTGGGGGAGAGGGTGGTTTTGGAAAGGCGGGGTACGGACGGGGACCTAGAGCGGGCGGTGGCCCTGATCCGGGAACTGGACGGCCAGGTGGACGCCATCGGCCTAGGGGGGATTGACCTCTACCTGGTGGCGGGGGGGAGGCGCTACGTCATCAAGGACGCTAAGCGCCTCAAGGAGGCAGCGCGGAAGACCCCGGTGGTGGACGGCTCCGGGCTCAAGCACACCCTGGAGAGGCGGGCCGTCGGGGAGCTCGCCCCCCTAATAGACTGGAAGAACACCAAAGTGCTCCTCCCCTCCGCCGTGGACCGCTTTGGCCTGGCGGAGGCCCTCTGGGAGGCGGGGGCCAAGGTGCTCTACGGGGACTTCATCTTCGCCCTGGGCCTGCCCATCCCCCTCTACCGCCTTTCCCTCTTGCAAAAGCTCGCCTACCTCCTCCTTCCCGTCCTCACCCAGCTTCCCTTCCGCCTCCTCTACCCCACGGGCGAGGCGCAGGAAAAGCAGGTCCTGGACTGGCGGACCCGGTACTACGCCTGGGCCGATCTCGTCGCTGGGGACTGGCACTACATCCGCCGCTACATGCCCGAGGACATGCGGGGGAAGACGGTCCTCACGAACACCACCACCGAGGAGGACCTGGCCTTCCTCAGGGCCAGGGGGGTGAGGCGCCTCATCACCACCACGCCCCGCCTAAAGGGCCGAAGCTTCGGCACCAACGTCATGGAGGCCCTCTTGGTGGCCTTGGCCGGGCGGGAACTCGCCGAGGCCGACTACCTCCGGTATATTGACCTCTTAGGGCTTAAGCCCCAGGTCTTGGACCTAGAGGAGGAAGCATGATCAGCGTGACCGACCTGCGACCGGGAACCAAAGTGAAGATGGAGGGTGGCCTCTTTGAGTGCGTGGAGTACCAGCACCAAAAGATCGGCCGCGGTGGGGCGAAGGTGGTGGCCAAGTTCAAGAACCTGGAAACCGGGGCCACCATTGAGCGCACCTTCAACTCGGGGGAAAAGCTCGAGGACATCTACGTGGAAACCCGCGAGCTCCAGTACCTTTACCCCGAAGGGGACGAGCTCGTCTTCATGGACCTGGAAACCTACGAGCAGTTCCACATGCCCAAGGACCGGGTGGAGGCGGCCCGCTTCCTGAAGGAGGGGATGACCGTCCTGGGGGACATGTACGAGGGCCGCCCCCTCAAGATCACCCCGCCCACGGTGGTGGAGCTTAAGGTGGTGGACACGCCGCCTGGGGTGCGGGGGGACACGGTTTCCGGGGGGTCTAAGCCCGCCACCTTGGAAACGGGGGCGGTGGTGCAGGTGCCCCTTTTCGTGGAGCCCGGTGAGGTCATCAAGGTGGACACCCGCACCGGCCAGTACGTGGGCCGGGCCTAGCCCAAGGGGTGCCTGGGGGCCCGGCCATCCGGGCCCCTTTACGTTTTGACCCGGTCCAAGGGAGACAGACCCTCCCCATAAGGTAAGCTTTATGCCACGAGGTGCTTCTATGACGCCCAAGGAGCTAAAGCAGATCCTGCAAGCCTTGGTGGAACACGGGGTAAGCGAGCTCACCCTGGAAACCCCCGACTACAAGCTCACCGTGCGGCGTGGGGGAGAGGTGCAGGTGGTGGCGGTGCCCCAAACGGTGCCCACCCCTGCCCCGGTCCTGGCCCCCCTGCCCCAGGCGGAGGCCCCCGCACCCCCTCCGCCCGCCCCGGTGGAGGCGCCCAAGCCCCCTGCCCAGGACGAGTGCGCCGGGTGCGTGGAGATCCGCGCCCCCATCGTGGGCACCTTCTACCGGGCTCCCGCTCCCGACGCCCCGCCTTACGTGAAGGAGGGGGACCGGGTGGAGAAGGGCCAGGTCCTCTGCATCATTGAGGCCATGAAGCTCATGAACGAGATTGAGTCCGAGGTCTCCGGCATCGTGAGGAAGATCCTGGTGCAGAACGGGGAGCCCGTGGAGTACGGCCAGCCCCTCTTCCTCATCCAACCCGTATGAAGAAGGTCCTCATCGCCAACCGAGGCGAGATCGCCCTAAGGATTATCCGGGCTGCCAAGGAGCTCGGCATCAAGACGGTGGTGGCCCACTCCACCGCCGACGAGAAGAGCCTGCCCGTCCTTTTGGCGGACGAGGCCATCTGCATCGGTCCGCCCCCTTCGGGGCAGAGCTACCTGAACATCCCAAACCTCCTCTCCGCCGCCATCGTCACCGGGGCCGACGCCATCCACCCGGGCTACGGCTTCCTGGCGGAGAACGCCACCTTCGCCGAGATGTGCCGTGAGCACGGCATCACCTTCATCGGCCCTACCCCGGAGAACATGCGCGCCCTCGGGGATAAGGCCACGGCCCGCAAGGTGGCCCGGGAGGCGGGCGTGCCCACGGTGCCCGGCACGGACGAGATCGCCAGCGTGGAGGAGGCCAAGCGGGCGGCCCTGGAGATCGGCTACCCCGTGATCCTCAAGGCCTCCGCGGGCGGGGGTGGGCGGGGGATGCGGGTGGTGCACACGGAGGAGGAGCTGGAGCGGGCGGTGCAACAGGCCCAGGAGGAGGCCCGGGCCGCCTTTGGCAACCCCGCCATCTACCTGGAGAAGTACATTGAGGAGCCGAAGCACATAGAAATCCAGGTCCTGGGGGATGGAGAGAGCGTCATCCACCTCTGGGAAAGGGACTGCTCCATCCAGCGCCGCCACCAGAAGCTCTTGGAAGAGGCCCCAAGCGTCCTCCCCTACGAAACCCGCAAGGCCATCGCCGAGGCGGCGGTGCGCCTGGCGGCCCACGTGGGCTACGTTTCCGCCGGCACGCTGGAGTTTTTGGTGGACAAGGAGGGGAACTTCTACTTCATTGAGATGAACACCCGCATCCAGGTGGAGCACCCCGTGACGGAGATGATCACCGGGGTGGACCTGGTGCAGGCCCAGTTCCGCATCGCCCAAGGGGAGAAGCTTTGGCTGAAGCAGGAGGACATCGCGGTGCGGGGCCACGCCATTGAGGTGCGCATCAACGCCGAGGACCCCGAGAAGGGCTTCAGGCCCTCCATCGGCAAGGTGGAAACCCTTCTCTTCCCGGGCGGGCCCGGGATCCGGGTGGACAGCCACCTCTACGCCGGCTACCAGATCCCGCCCCACTACGATAGCCTCATCGCCAAGATCATCGCCTGGGCCCCCACCCGGGAGGAGGCCATCCGCCGCATGGAGCGGGCCCTTTCCGAAACGGTGATTGAGGGCCCTGGCCTCAAGACCACCATCCCCTTCCACCAAAAGGTCCTGCAGAACGCCTTCTTCCGCCGGGGGGCGGTCTACACCAACTTCGTGGCCCGGCGCATGGAGCTGTAGACTGGGCATGTGATGGTGGACTACGAGATCAGCGACCACGCCCTCGAGGCCCTGGTCCTCCACGCTTTGGAGGGCCTGGAGGGCGTGCGGCCCCTCGAGGCCGCCCCCCGCTCCCTGGGAGAGGTTTTCCGGCGCGCCAAACCCGTGAAGGTGGAGAGGACGCCGGAGGGCTTGAGCGTGGACCTGGTCCTTTCCGTGGACTATGGCCTGGCCATTCCCGAGCTGGCCCCAAGGGTACAAAAGGCGGTGGCCGAGGCGCTCTTCCTGGCCACCGGGGAGGCGGTGAAGGCGGTAAACCTCACCGTGGCCCAGGTGGAGTACCGCAAGGAGGTCCATGCTTAGGCGGGCGAGGGAATTGGCCATGCGCGCCCTGTTCGCCCACACCCAGGGGGGTGTGGACCTGGAGGAGGCCTTCCGGCACGCCTTGGAGGAGATGGGCGGGGAGGACGACCCTTACGGCGACGCCCTGGACGAGGAGGGGATCGCCTTCGCCAGAAGGCTTCTCCAAGGCTACACGGCCCACCAGGAGGAGGTGGACCGGATTCTTAGGGAAACGGTGGAGGGCTGGGACTTCGCCCAGATGTCCAAGACCGACCTCACCGTCCTCCGCCTCGCCACCTACGAGATGCTTTACGAGCCCACCCCCTTCGCCCCCCTCATTGAGGTGGCGGTGAAGATCGCCAACCGCTACGGCGGGGAGCACTCGGGCGCTTTCGTCAACGGGGTGCTGGGCCGCCTTTACCGGCGGATCCAGGAGGGGGAGCTTAAGACCGTAGCCAAGGAGGCCTAGATGACCCTAGCCCGTACCCTTTCCGGCCACGAGGTGGCGGAGGCGGTGTACGCCGAACTCCGCCAGAGGCTAAAGGCCTTGCCCTTTGTCCCCTCCTTGCGGGTCCTCCGCTTAGGGGAAGACCCGGCCTCCGTGTCCTACGTGCGGCTTAAGGACAAGCGGGCCCGGGAGCTTGGGTTCAGGAGCCAGGTGGAGGTCTACCCGGAGGACTTCCCCGAGGAGGCCCTGCTTTCCCGCATCGCCGAGCTCAACGCCCAAGAGGACGTGGACGGCATCCTGGTCCAGCTTCCCCTTCCCCCCCATATCCGGGCCGACAGGGTCTTGGAGGCCATCCACCCCCTAAAGGACGTGGACGGCTTCCACCCCCTCAACGTGGGCCGGCTTTGGAGCGGGGGAGAGGGGCTTTTCCCCTGCACCCCCTTGGGCATCCTCCGGCTTCTCAAGCACTACGGCGTGGCCCTGAAGGGCAAGGAGGTGGTGGTCCTGGGGCGGTCCAACATCGTGGGGAAGCCCTTGGCGGGCCTCCTCCTGCGGGAAGACGCCACGGTGACCGTGGCCCACTCCAAGACGGAAGCCCTCCCCGAGGTGACGCGCCGGGCAGAGGTCCTGGTGGTGGCTGTGGGGAAGGCCCATCTTGTGCGGAAGGACTGGGTCCGGCCCGGGGCCATCGTGGTGGATGTGGGGGTGAACCGGGTGGAGGGGAAGCTTCTTGGGGACGTCCACCCCGAGGTGGCGGAGGTGGCCTCCGCCCTCACCCCTGTGCCTGGGGGCGTGGGACCCATGACCGTGGCCATGCTCATGGCCAACACCCTGAAAGCGGCCCTCCTGAGGCGGCATGGAGCTTCTCTATAACCAGGTCTTCTGGACCGCCCTCCTGGCCAACCTTCTGGCCCAGACCCTAAAGCTTTTCCTCTATTACCTCCTGGAGGGCCGGTTCCAGTGGGAGCGCTTTTTGGAAACCGGGGGGATGCCGAGTTCCCACTCCGCCACGGTGAGCGCCTTGGCGGTGGCGGTGGGGCTCGAGGAGGGGTTTGGCAGCTCCCTTTTCGCCGTGGCCGCCGTTTTGGCCCTCATCGTCATGTACGATGCCACGGGCATCCGCCGGGCGGCTGGGCTTCACGCCCAGCTCCTGAACCAGCTCGTCCAGGAACTCCAGAGGGTCTTGGAAAAGGGCCCTGCCCCTGAGCCCCTAAAGGAGCTTCTGGGCCACACCTACCTCGAGGTCCTGGTGGGGGCTCTCCTCGGGGCTTTGGTGGCCCTCCTCAGCTATCACTTCTTCCCGGCGGCGTAGAAGGCCAAGGTCTGGCCCAGGAGGAAGACGAGGAGGCCGAGCACGGGGGCCAGGAAGAAGACGAACACGCTCACCAAAAGGACCAGGACCAAGGGCAACAGGGGCTTTTGGAAGCGGTGGAAGACGAAAAGGTTTAGAAGCCCAAAGAGGAGAAGGACGAGGAGGGCTACGGTTTCCACAAGGGGCCATTGTACGCTCTTGCCATGGGCGGGGAATGGGGTAAACTTTTACCGAGTATAAGGAGGGTGCTTCCATGTTGACCCTACCGGAAAAAATCCTCTTCCTCCTTTTAGCGGCGGCAAGCCTTTACTACGCCTACACCGGCTTCCGGCGCGTCTACCTGGCCATTAGGCGGGGGCGGCCCGAGGACCGCTTTGACCGCTTACCCGAGCGGGTGGGCCGGGCCCTCTGGGCCGTCCTCACCCAGGAAACCGTCTTCAAGCGAAGGCCCCTCGTGTCCCTCCTCCACGCCTTCGTCTTCTACGGCTTTGTCTACTATCTCCTGGTGAACCTAGTGGACCTTTTGGAGGGCTACTTCCCCCTTCACGCCCAGGGAGGCCTTTGGAACCCCTATAACCTCCTCGCCGACTTCCTCACCGCCTTGATCCTCGTGGGCATCCTCGGCCTCATGCTGAGGCGCTATTGGGTGGCCCCCAAGGACTTCACCTGGAACCCCAAGGTGCCCCTCCACGAGGGCGTGCGCCAGGGCATCCCCAAGGACTCCGCCATCGTGGGGGCCTTCATCACCTTCCACGTGGGTAGCCGCCTCCTCTCTAAGGCGGCGGGCCTGGCCCAGGAGGGCCCCGACCCCTTCCAGCCCGTGGCCAGCGCCCTGGCCCAGGCCCTGGCCGGGCTTTCCCCTTCCGCCCTGGTTTTTATAGAACACCTCTTCTGGTGGGGCGCCTTGGGCTCCATCCTCCTCTTCCTCCCCTACTTCCCCCGCTCCAAGCACATCCACCTCTTCATGGCTCCCCTTAACCTCACCTTCCGCAAGGAGAAGCCTGGGGCCCTTTTGCCCTTGGACTTGGAGAAGGAGGAGGAGAAGTTTGGGGCAGAGAAGCTGGAAGACCTTTCCTGGAAGCGGCTTCTGGACGCCTACGCCTGCATCATGTGCAACCGGTGCCAGGAGGCCTGCCCCGCCTACACCACGGGCAAGGCCTTGAGCCCCGCCGCCATCCTCATCTCCGAGCGTTACGAGCTCAACGGCATCCTAAAGGACTTCGCCGCCGGCAAGGAAAGCCCAAGGCCCCTTATGGACTTCGCCCTGAACGAGGAGGCCCTTTGGGCCTGCACCACTTGCATGGCCTGCGTGGAGGTCTGCCCCGTGGGGAACGAGCCGATGCTCCACATCCTGGACGTGCGCCGGGCCAAGGTCCTCATGGAAGGGGAATTCCCCCAGGAGCTCAACAACGCCTTCCGCGGCATGGAGCGCTCGGGCAACCCCTGGGGCATCGGCCAGGACAAGCGCCTGGACTGGGCCGAGGGGCTTAGCGTGCCCACGGTGGAGGAGAAGCCCAACCCCGAGGTTCTCTACTGGGTGGGGTGCGCCCCGAGCTACGATCCCAGGGCGCAGAAGATCGCCCGGAGCATGGTGGAGATCCTCAACGCCAGCGGGGTGGACTGGGCGGTCTTGGGGCGGCGGGAGAAGTGCACGGGGGACGCCGCCCGGCGGGCGGGGAACGAGTACCTTTTCTTCCAGCTCGCCACGGAGAACGTGGAAACCCTAAACCAGGTGGCCCCCAAGACCATCGTCACCACCTGCCCCCACTGCTTCCACACCCTGGCGAACGAGTACAAGGACTTTGGCGGCCAGTACCGGGTGGTCCACCACTCGGAGTTCATCGCCGAGCTCCTGCGCTCCGGGCGGATCAAGGTGTCCGAGGAAACCCGCAAGGTGGTCTTCCACGACCCCTGCTACCTGGGCCGCCACAACGGGGTCTACGAGGCCCCCCGGGAGGTGCTCAAGGGGGTGGGCTTGGCCCTTGCCGAGCCCCCAAGGAGCCGGGAGCGGAGCTTCTGTTGCGGGGCGGGCGGGGCCCAGTTCTGGAAGGAGGAGGAGCCTGGGGCCATGCGGGTTTCCCAAAACCGCTACCTGGAGCTCAAGGCCACGGGGGCCGAGGTGATCGCCACGGGCTGCCCCTTCTGCATGGCCATGATGAACGTGGAAACCGCCCAGGACGAAAAGGCCCCGGAGGTCTTGGACCTCGCCGAGCTGGTGGCGAAGGGCCTCAAGGCTTGACGTAGACGGCGAAGGCCCTATGGCCTTCCCGCCACCCCTCCCCGTAGGCCCTTAGGGCGAGGCCGGGGGGAGGGGTTAAAAGCTCGTAGCGTTCCCAGTAGAAGGGGCTACCCTCCCTTCCCCGGCGCCTCGCCTCCTCCCGGGTGAAGCCCTCCACCAGGAGAAGCCCCCCGGGGCGGAGGAGGGGGGCGAGGGAGCGCAGGAGGGGGCGGTGCACGTAGTAAGAGAGGAGGATGCCGGCGAAGGGGCCTGGGGGGAGGGTGGGGTCGGCCTCGAGGTCCCGTTCCACCAGGGTGAGGCCGGGGGTGCCCTCGAGGCGCTCTAGGGCCACCCGGCTCCTTTCCAAGAGGACCACGGGGTGGCCCCGCCCGAGGAAGTAGCGGGCGTTCCGCCCGAGGCCCCCCGCCAGGTCCAGGACGGGGCCCTCCGGCACGAAGGGCCCGTAGGCCCGCACCACGAAGGCGGGAGGGCGGTCCAGGGTTTCCCCTTGGTAGAAGGCGTCCCAGTCCCTAGGCATGGCGGCGGAAGGCGAGGAGGCTTCCCAGGAGGAGGATGAGGAGGGTGCCGGTCCAAAAGAGCGCCTTGGGGAGCACGAGGGCGAGCTCGGGGCGGTGGAGGAGGTGGGCGAGGGTGGCTTCCCCCTCCAGGAAAAGCTTCACCCCCGCCCAGCCCACCAGGGCGTAGGCCACCTTCTCCAGCCCAGGAAAGCGCTCCATAAGGAGCACGACGCTGCTGGCCAAGAGGCGGATGAAGAGGATGCCCAAGGCCACCCCCAGGAAGACCAGAAGGAGGTCCTTGGAGAAGGCCACCACCGCCAGGATGGAGTCCACGGCGAAGGCCAGGTCCACCAGGTTGATGAGGAGGACCACCCGCCAAAACGTCCGGGCCGTGGCCTCCGGGAGGGGCTTGGCCTCCGCGGCGTCCTGGAAGTGCCGAACCATGAGGTAGAGGAGGTAAAGCCCCCCCAGGACCTCCACCCACCAGAGCTGGATGAGGTAGATGGCGAAGAGGAGGGCGAGGCCCCGGAGGAGGTAGGCCCCGAGGATCCCGTAGAAGAGGGCCCGCCGCCTTAGGTGGGGCGGGAGGGGCTTCACCATTACCGCCAGGACCAAGGCGTTGTCCCCGGAGAGGAGGGCCTCCAGGGCGGCCACGGAGAGGAGGACAAGGAAGGCCTCGAGGCTCACCCTTCCCCCAGCAAGTACCGAAGCCCAGGGGCCAAGGCCTGCTTCCAGGTGACCCAGTTGTGCCCCGAGGGGCGCTCCTTGTAGGCGTGGGGGGCCTTCCTGTCGGCGAGGAGGGCGGCGAAGCGGCGGTTAGGCCCCAGGAGCCACTCCAGAAGCCCCACCTCCAGGTAGATGCGGGGCAAGGCCTCCGCTTCCCGGTAGCGTTCAAGAAGCCACTCCTCGTCCCGGTAGGCGTCCATCCCCCCGGGGTGGGCCTTGAGGGCGGGGGAGAGGGCGAGGACCTTGGGGAAGCGCCCGGGGTGGCGCCAGGCCTGCCACAAGGAGAAAAGCCCTCCCAGGGAGGCCCCCACCAGGACCACCTCCCCCAGGGGGCCGTAGGCCCTTTCCACCTCGGCCAGTATCCCGTGGAACTCCCCCTCGTACGCCTCGGAGAAGCGGTATTCCCGGTTCCGGTCTATGGGCTCCACGAAGACGAGGCGCACAGGGGGGATCTCCCCTCGCTCCAGGAGGGCTTTGGCCACCTTGTGGAGCCCGGCGGTGCGGTAAAAGGCCACCCCGTCCTGGGCCACCACCGTGGCCTTGGGGGCTTCCCCTGTCTCCGCCACGTAGTAGCGCCTTTCCCCTAGGCGGTGCCGCGCCACCTTGGGCTCCTCTTGGGGCTCGGGAGGGGCCTCGTAGCGGAACCCCGGAAGCCGGATGGCCCGGGGGTAGCTCCACCAGGGGTTATCCGCCCGTTCGGGGTTGTCCGGGTCAGGAAAGGGTTGGCCTTCCCGGTCTAGGAAGGCGTACTCCACGTAGGCCCCTTCCGGGAACTCCAAGGTGAGGGGGCCATCCAAGGGGATGGGGTTCCGCTCCCAGTCGGTGAAGTCCCCGATGAGGGCCCAAGCCCCGCTAGGGGGAAAAAAGGTTGCGGTGCGCCTGCCGATCCGGACCACGCCCTCTACTCTATCCCAGGCGGGATTAGAGCTTTTCCAGGTTGGGGTAGAGGAGGAGGAGTTCCTCCTCCGTAAGCGCCTCCTCTTCCTTTTCGGGCGTCCAGGAGAGGTAAAAGGCGAGGAGGGTGAAGGGGCTTGACCCCGCCAGGTCCAGAAGGGCTTCCTTGGCCGCCTCGAGGGTGAGGGGGCGCCTGGGGGGGAGGGGCCTCCGGTCCGCTAGGATGAGGCTCACCAAGAGGTAGCGCCCCCCGGGCTCGGGCCTGGCCCCATAGCTTGGGTCCACTTGCCTTTTCCCCTCAAAGTGGCGGAAGGTTTCCCGGTACTTGCTCCTTTCCTCCAGCATCCAGGCGTCAAACCGGGCCAAGGCCTCGGCCTCGGAGCCGTGTTCCACCTCGTAGCTGGCGAAGCGCCAGCCGGGTTCTTCCCTTAGGAGGAGCAGGGCGGCCTCGTCCAGAAGGTCCGCAAGCCCTTTGGCCGTGGTGGTGTCGGCTCCCTCGGCGAGGCGCCTCAGGGCCCCTTGCACCCCAGGGCCCTTTAGGAGGGCGAGGCGCAAGCGGGCGGCGCTCGCCCCTGGGCCTTCCCCCGCCCCCTTTAGGCCCCGCACCATGAGGAAGGCCACCAGGGCGAGGCCCAGGAAGACCACCACCGGCACCAGGCCGAAGCCTCCCCCGCCCCCGGGGTAGACCACCACGGGGCCCGGGTAGGTGGGCACGGGCATGGGGTAGGTGGGGACGGGCCCGGGGGCCATGGGTGGGGGACTGGGGCTATAGGGGCGCCCTCCTACCCCGCCCCCGCTTTTCTGGCCCAAGGCCAGACCCAGGAGGAGGACCAGCACCCAAAGCCGCGCCACCGCTATAGCATAAGCCTTTGTGCCCGGGGCCCCTTTGCGCTAAACAAAGGTTCGCAGTAAACTTGATATAGGTAGGCTTAGACTATGGACGAGAAAAGCCAAAGGAGGGAAACCATGCTGCCAGAAACCTTGCCCGTCTGCCCCGTGCGGGGGTCGGTCATCTACCCCACCATGGTCATGCCCATTGATGCCGGCCGCCCCATCTCCATCCGGGCCATTGACGAGGCCCTCACCCGGGAGCGGGTGCTCCTCATCGTGAGCCAGAAGGACAAGGAGGTGGAGGTCCCCAAGCCCTCCGACCTCTACGAGGTGGGCACCGCCTGCAATATCCTCAAGATGCGCAAGAACCCGGACGGCTCCGTGCAGGTCTTGGTGCAGGCCTTCGCCCGGGTCCGGGTGGTGGAATGGCTGGACCTGGGGGACCACCTCGAGGCCAAGGGGGAGGTCCTGGCGGACGAGCCCGGCGACCCCACCTTGGTCAAGGCCCTGGTGCGGGAGGTGAAGGACAAGTTCCAGGCTCTCCTTAAGGAGGGCAAGTACCTGCCGCCGGAGGTGGTCCAGTTCGTCCTGAACCTGGAGGACCCCTCCCAGCTCGCCGACTACATCGCCTTCCACATGGACTTCCGCCTGGAGGACAAGCAAAAGGTCCTGGAAACGGCGGAGGTGGCGGAAAGGCTCAAGCGGGTTCTCGTCCTTTTGCAGGCGGAGCTGGACCTCATTGAAACGCAAAAGCGCATCCAGCAACAGGTCAAGGAGGAGATTGACCGCAACCAGCGGGAGTACTTCCTAAGGGAGCAGATGAAGGCCATCCAGCGGGAGCTCCACGGGGAAGAGGGCGAGCAGGAGGTGGAGGAGTTCCGCAGGAAGGTGGAGGAGCTCAACCTGCCCCCCGTGGTGCGCCAGGAGGTGGAGCGGGAGCTCAACCGCTTTGCCCGCATGCACCCCGACTCCGCCGAGGCCAGCGTCATCCGCACCTACCTGGACTGGATCGTCAACCTCCCCTGGAACAAGCGCACGGAGGACAACCTGGACCTCAAGCGGGCCAAGGAGATCCTGGAAAGGGACCACTACGGCCTGGAGAAGGTGAAGGACCGGGTCCTGGAGTTCTTGGCGGTGCGCAAGCTCAAGGCCGAGCGGGCCAAGCGGGGCGAGATTCCCGAGGAGGAGGTCAACAAGGGGCCCATCCTCCTCTTCGTGGGGCCGCCCGGGGTGGGGAAGACCTCCATCGCCAAGAGCATCGCCGAGGCCTTAGGCCGCAAGTACGTGCGTATCTCCTTGGGCGGGGTGCGGGACGAGTCGGACATAAGGGGCCACCGCCGCACCTACATCGGGGCCATGCCCGGCAGGATCATCCAAGGCCTCCGGCAGGCGGGCACCAAGAACCCCGTCTTCCTCCTGGACGAGGTGGATAAGCTCGGCATCTCCTACCAAGGGGACCCGGCGGCGGCCCTGCTGGAGGTCTTGGACCCCGCCCAGAACAAGGAGTTCGTGGACCACTACCTGGGCGTGCCCTTTGACCTGAGCGAGGTGATGTTCATCTGCACCGCCAACTTCCCCCAGAACATCCCCGCCCCCCTCTGGGACCGCATGGAGGCCATTGAGTTCACCAGCTACATTGAGCAGGAGAAGCTGGAGATCGCCAAGCGCTACCTCCTGCCCCGGCAACTCAAGGAGACGGGCCTCGCGGAGGGACAGGTGGTGGTGACGGAAGCGGCCCTCATGCGCCTCATCACCCACTACACCCGGGAGGCGGGGGTCCGGCAGCTGGAGAGGGAGATCGGGGCCCTTTTGCGCAAGGCGGCCCGGCAGATCCTGGAGGAGGGCAAGAAGCGGGTGCGCATCACGGAAAAGGACCTGGAGAAGTACCTGGGCCCGCCCCGCTTCCTCCCCGAAACCGAGGCCCGGGAGCCCCAGGTGGGCGTGGCCACGGGCATGTACTACACCCCCGTGGGCGGGGACATCATGTTCGTGGAGGTTTCCGTCATGCCCGGCAAGGGGAACCTGATCCTTACCGGGCAACTGGGGGATGTGATGAAGGAGTCGGCGCGGGCGGCCCTTTCCTACGCCAAGAAGAACGCCGTGCGCTTCGGCATCCCCTTGGAGCGCTTTGAGAAGTCGGACATCCACATCCACGTGCCCGCCGGGGCCATCCCCAAGGAGGGGCCCTCCGCTGGGGTGGCCATCGTGAGCGCCTTGGTTTCCGCCCTCACGGAGGTGCCCGTGCGGCACGACATCGCCATGACCGGGGAGATCACCCTCACGGGGCGGGTCCTGCCCATCGGGGGCGTGAAGGAGAAGGTGCTGGGGGCGAGGCGGGCGGGGATCCGCGAGGTGATCCTGCCCAAGCCCAACCAGGCGGACCTCGCGGACATCCCCGCTCCCTTGCGCCAGAACATGACCTTCCACTTCGTGGAGCACCTGGACGAGGTCCTGGACCTGGCCCTGGTGGGGGGGTTGAAGGCCCTCGAGGCCCGGGGGAAGGCCAAGCCCAAGCGGGCCAAGAAGGAGCTCGTGGCCCACGCCTAAGGGGCCCCTCTAGCCCCCCAGGGCCTTCGCGTACACCTCCAGGTACTGCCGGGTGATGCGCTCCGGGTGGAAGTGCTCTTGGGCGTAGGCCCGGGCCCGCTGCCGCATCTTGGGGAGCTCGGGGTGGGCGAGGAGTTCCAAGACCGCCTCGGCGAAGCCCTCCAGGTCCCCGAGCTCCACGAGCCGCCCCACCTCCGGGCGGACCAGCTCCGGCACCCCCCCCACCGCCGTGGCCACCACGGGCACGCCACAGGCCAGGGCCTCGAGGGCCGCCTGGCCGAAGGACTCCTCCTCCGAGGCCAGGAGGAAGAGGTCCGCCGCCCCCAGAACCTCCTCCGGGTGGGGCGTGGGGGGGTGGAAGGTGACCCAGGCCTCCACCCCAAGCTCCCGCGCCACCCGCCGGGCCTCCGCTTCCTCGGGGCCTTTTCCCAGGAGGAGGAGGCGGGCCCGCACCTTTTGGCGCACCTTGGCAAAGGCCCGCACGATATCCGGCACCCGCTTGATGGGCCGGAAGTTGGAGGCGTGCACCAAAAGCCACTCCCCTTCCTCGGCGTAAAGGCTTTTCCGCTCCGGCCTTGGGTGGAAGCGCTCCGGGTCCACGGCGTTGGGGATCACCGTGGGCCTAACCCCAAAAGCCCTCTCCGCCTCCAGCGCCAAAGCCTGGCTCACCGCCGTGGTGGCCCGGGCATTCTTCAGGGCCCTTCGGGTGGGCCCGTGGAAGGCGGGGTCCATGCCCAGGACGGAAACGTCCGTGCCGTGGAGGGTGTGGACCAGGGGGAAGCCCTCGCCGAAGGCCAGGTAGCTGGCGGCGGCGTGGGGGATGGCGTAGTGGGTGTGGATGAGTTCTAGGCCCAGGCGCCCCGCTTCCCGCTCCAGGGTCCCGGCCAGGGACAGGGTGTACAGGGGCCCAGGGAAGACGGGGTAGAAGGGGAGGTCCACGGGGACGAAGCGGACGGGGCTTTCCTTGGGCAGGCGGAAAGGGCGTTCCGTGGCGAAGAGGAAGACCTCGTGTCCCATCTGGGCCAGGCGGTGGGCGAGCTCCGTGGCCACGATGCCGCTTCCCCCTAGGCCCGGGTAGGCCACGAGGCCAAGCCTTAGGGGCCTCACCCCTGGCGCCCTCCTCCTTTTTCCCCTACGGGTCTAGCGAAGGCCATGCCCCCAGTCTAGCGCAGGGCCCTGGCTCCCAGGCCGAGGAAGAGGAGGTTGGCCCCCCAGGCCCCAAGCTCCGGGGGCAAGGCCCCGATGCCGGCCAGGGAGCGCCCCAGGAAGAAGGCCCCGTAGTAGGCCAGGGCCAGGACCACGCTCATCCCCAAGGCGAGCCCCGTGCTCCGGCCATAGCGGAGGGCCATGGCCGCCGCCAGGAGGACCAGGACCAGGTTGGCGAGGGGCAGGGCCAACTTGGAGTGGAACTCCAGCCGGGCCCGGAAGCGTTCCAGGGGGGCCAGGAAGGGGTCTTTGGCCTTCCGCCAGGCCTCGGAGAGGCTATCCTGGCCGAAGCTAAAGGTGTCGGCGTAGTCGGCGATGGCCCGGGCGCGGGACAGGTCCGACTCCACCTCCACGAGGGGGCCTTGGCTCACCACCTTGAAGACCCGGCGCACCTGGCCGAGGAGGTCCTTCGCCCCCTCGAGGCCCGGCACCTCCTTGAAGTCCACCCGGTAGTAGCGGTAGTTCTCCAGGGTGATGACCTTATCCTCCCACCGGCCCCGCTCGGCAAAGAGGAAGGTACCCTCATCCCCCTGGAAGGCGGAGATCCTTACCCCCAGCATCTCCTTCCTCTCCCAGTCAAATCCGGAAAAATAGAGGCTTTTCCCTTGGCCGATGGGGATTTGGAGCCCCACGAGCCGGTGAAGACCAGCCCCTTGGGTATGGATCTCGTCCCACCAGGCCACCCGCACCCGTTCGTTGTAGTGGGGTACCACGTACTCCTGGAGGTACAGGGCCACCCCCGAGAGCACCCCGCCCACGGCGAGAAGGGGTAAGGCGGCCCGGTAAAGGGGTATCCCCCCGGAAAGGAGGGCAAACTGGGCCCCTTCCGCCGAAAGCCGCCCGAAGACGAGCACCGTGGTCACCACCGTGGCGATGGGGAAGACCTGTACCAAGACCCCGGGCACGTGGTAGGAAAGCCAGCGGAGCACCTTAACAAGGGGTACCCCCTCCAACCACCGGGCCCCGGCGTAGAAGAACCCAAAAAGGTAGACGGTGGTGAGGAAGGCCAGGGCCAGGAGGAGGACGGGGAGGCTTTCCCGAAGGACGTAGCGGTAGAGGGTCATGGGAGGCGGCTAGCGTAGGCGGCGAGGGGCAAGGCCCCCTGGGGCACCTTGGTGGAAGCCACGACCTTCCCGCCCTGGAAGCGAAGGTGGAGCCGGGCGGAAGCCCCTTGCCCTTTCAGGGTGGCTTTGCCCTCTTGGTAGGTGAAGCTTCCCAGGGCCAAGGCCTCCCTTCCCTGAAGGTCTACCACCAGGGTCTCCGCCTGAAGCCTGGGGCTTTCCGCCTGCACCTTGCCCTTGAGCACCACCACGTCCTCGCCGAAAAGGGCCAAAGCCCTTTCCGCCTTTAGCCCCTTGAAATCGGCGTTGCTGAAGGTAAGCCCTTGGAAGCGGGCTTCCTGTTTGGGAATATCGTGCTCCAGGCTCTGGGCGACGAAGGTTTCCTTTCCGGAGAGGAGCTCTACCCCTTTCGCCCGCACGAAGCTTCCCTCCTTGTACTCAATGTAGCTCCCCTTCAAGCGGAGCCCGTTTTCGTTGTCCACCAGGACGCCCCCTTGGGGAAGGGTGGTGACCCCCGTGTCCAGGTTCACCCGTTGGGGGCCAAAGGGTTCCACGCTGAAGGTGGCGAAGCGGGCAGCCAGGGCTACCCCTAGGAAGAGAAGGGGCAATAGCCTCTTCATGGAAGGCACTTTACCCCATTTCCCTTAGCCCCGCGTTAACGCGCCTTTTGGTAAAGTTTAGCCCGTGCGCCTTCTCGCCTTGGGCCTGGCTCTTGCGCCCCTTTTCCCCTTCCTGGGGTGGCTTGCCCCCCTCTTCCTGCCCGGGCTTCGGGGGCTTCCCCGCCCGGTTCTGGGCCTCTTGGGGTTCTACGCCTTCTCCCTCCTCGTGCCTGCCCTGTTCGCCCCCGAGTCCCTGGCCTTGCCCTTGGCCCTCTTCCGGGTGCTTTACGTCCTCGGCCTCGTGGGGGCGGGGGTGGTCTTGGCTAGGCGCCTTTCCCCGGAGGCGTTAGCGCCCCTGGGGTATGGCCTAGCCTTCCTTTACCTGTCCGCCTTTTTCGCCACCTACCTGGTCTATGGGGACAGGGCGGTGGGGGAGCGCCTGGCCCACCCCTTTCACAACCCCGTGGGGCTTGGCCTCATGGGGGCGGTGGGCGTCTTCCTGGCCCTTTACCTCCGCTACCCATGGCCCTTTCGCCTTCTCCTTGGGCTCCTTGGGGGAGCGGTCCTCCTCCTTTCCGGGAGCCGGGGGGGGATGCTAGGGTTTCTCCTGGGCGGGGCGGGGGGGCTTCTCTTCCGCCGGCGGGGGTTTTGGGCCCTAGGGCTTTCGGGGCTTCTCCTGGGGGTTGCGGGCTTCCTGGACACCCCGGTTACCGAACGCTTTTTCCAGACCCAGCTTTCCGGGCGGGAAGGGCTTTGGCTTAGGGCGTACGAGGTCTACGCTGCCCACCCCTGGACCGGGGTGGGGCCCTACCTTCTTGGGGACCACCTGAAGGGAACGCTCTTTGGGGACTGCTTTCTCTTTTCCCTTGTGGAAGCGCGCGGCCTGACCTGCCCCGCTTGGCTTGGGCCTCTTGGGGGATTTTGGCAGTTCGCCCACAACCATCTTCTCCAAGCCCTAGGGGAAAGCGGGCTTTGGGGCGCTTTGGGACTTGCCTTGTTGGTAGGTGGTTTTTTGGCGGCGGCCTGGGGGGATGGGCTTCTCTTTTCCCTCCTCCTGGCCTACGCCGCCATGGGCATGGTGGACAACCCCTTCAGCGTCCCGAGCCCCTTCCGCGGGGAGATTTTCTTTTTGGCTGGGGGGATGGCCCTGGCCCGGGGTTGGATTCCGTTAAACCGCCTCATGGCCTTGGCCACGGGGGTCATTCTCCTTTGGGCCCTTCCCTTTTGGCAGCTTGCCCTAAGCCCTGCCCCTCCACCCCCCGGATTGGCCTACGCCGCCTTGGGGCAAGAGGGCGGGGTGGTGCGCCTTCAGGGGGGCGAGGGGTACCGGGTCCAGGTGTGGCTCTGCGCCAAGGCCTGCCGCCGTGTGGGTTGGGAGTGGGATGGGTCTAAACCCATCGCCTTTAGCCTTCCTGGGGATCTTCCTCCCGGGCGCTACCGCCTACGGGTCTTGCTCTTTGCCCCTTCGCGTTCCGTGCAGAAGCCCCTTTATGTCCTGGAAAGGGAGGTGGAGCGGTGAGGGGGGCTTGGTTTCTTGGCCTCCTCTTGGGTGCCCTGGGGCTAGGGGTGGCGGGCCTAAAGGAAGCTTTTACCTTACGGCCGCTAGGGGGTAAGGCTGTTTCTTGCCAGCCGGGCTCCGTGCCCGAGCGGGCGGAGCTTTGGACGAACGGGGTGGTGGAGATCCCCCTTTGCCGCAGGGCCACCTTGGTCCTCCTCCTGGAGGGTACCCCCGCCCGGGGCAAGGGCCCGCACGTTTTGGTGGCGGAGGGAAGCCGCCTCCTCTTTGAGGGGGAGGTGCTGGGCCTTCGGGAGCTCAGGTTCCGCACCTCGGGCGAGGGGATGGTGGTTGTGGCCTTCACCGACGACCTGTACCTCCCCCCTGAGGACCGGAACCTTTTCTTGCGGAGGCTACGGGTAGAGCCCTAGGGCCTAGCGCAGGAGGCTAATAAGGGCCAAGACCACCCCTATGGCGGGAAAGACCAGCATGGCCTTGTGGAAGGCCCCTTCCTGCCCTGGAATGCGCCCCTCCAGCTTCTTTGGGCGCCCGGCCAGGTGTCTGGGTCTCCTCCCGGTATAGGGCCATCCTAGCGCAGGGAAAGGCCGAAGGTGAGGCTCCACCCTGTGGTTTCGCTGTACTGCCCCTTAAGGACGTTTTGCGCCCGAAGCTCGTAGGCCATGCAGCCATCGTAGAGGCGGAGGGTGAGGCCATAGCGGGTGAGTTCCCCGCCGCCCAAGCCTACCTCTGGGGCAAGCCACAGGGCCTGGCAGCAGGTCCGGTCGGGGAGGGGCATGGCGTAGGCGAGGCGGACCTCCTCCAGGCTCCCCCGCACGTAGGCTACCCGGAAGCCTCCTAGGTTTGGGTCTTGGAAGCGCCCTTCCAGGCGCTCCAGCCGGTCCCCCAGGGGGTTTTCCAGGGTGTAGCCGAGGCCCAAGGGGCCATAGGTTCCCTCCAGGAAAAACCGCTGGAATTCGTCCCGGTTCTCGTAGGTGAAGGGTGGGGTCTGGCCCAAGGGTTCTAGCCTCCCGGCGTACCCTGCCCTTAGGGAAAGCTCCCCTTCCCGGAAGCTTCCTTCCACGCTTCCGCCTAGGGCCAGGTAGGGCGCGTAGGCGCTCCCAGGGTAGAGGGTAGCGAGGAGGGAGGGCGTAAAGGTTAAGCGGAAGGGACCTTCCTCCAGGGTGGCCCGGTAGGCGGCCTCGAGCCCCAAGGTCCAGCCTTGGCTCCTACCCGTTTCCGCGTAGCGGAGAAGGGGGTTCAGGGTCAGGCCTTCCAGGCGGAAGGTGGGGCGGTAGCGGACCTCGAGGCGGGGGGTGTCGGCATCGGGGGGCTTGGGGCTTGCGGCGAAGAAGAGGTCGTCAAAGAAGGCCCTCACCCCGGGGGCGTAGCCCAGCTGGGCCTCCATGCCCCGGTTTCCCTCCCGGTAGCCCACGAGAAGGGCCGCCTTTTCGGTCCCAAGGCCCGTGGCCAGGAGGGTGAAGCGCCGCTCCCAGCGGCCGATTTCCTCCCCAGGCCTGGGGAGGGGGAAGCCCTTAACCCCTACGCTCCACCCCCCGTCTGCGGTGCTCCCCAGGACCAGGGGGCTTTCCAAGGGGGGTCTGCGGTTGGCGTTTGCCCGGGCCTCGCCCAGGGGGATGTCCAGCGCCCAGAGGCCCAGGCTCGCTTCCCCCACGAGCTCCCCGGTGGCCACGTCAAACCGCGCCTCCTCCATGGAAAGGCGCACGTCCTCCCCGCAGGGGCAGGGCGTGGCCAAGAACCCTCTGAGGAGGGCTTCCTTTTGGCCGAAGCGGGCCTCTTCCGCCTTTACCCGGTAGGCGGGGGACTCTAGGAGGATCCCTTGGCCCAAGGGGGGGGTTTCCAGGAGGACGCTTTCCGCTTCCGCCCGAAGCTTCCCCCGCGCAAGCCTAACGCCCTTTAGGGCCTTGCCCTCGAGGCGCTCCGCCTGGAGGCGCCACCCCTCGGCCTCCCCGGTGAGCCCCTCGGCGAAAAAGGCCCTGGCCTCCTCGCGGTAGCGGATGAGGGGGGCCTCGAGGAGAAGGCCTTCCCGTTCTAGACAAGCGCGTCCCTCAAAAACGAGCTCTTCCCCATCGTAGGTGAGTTCTTCTCCGCCCAGTAGTCCCTCTTCCGTTTCCAAGGTGTAGGGCCTTTGGGCGCAAGGGCCCGCCAAGGCCAAGCTTCCCCAAAGGGCTAAGAGGGGGAGTAGGCGCCTCATGGCTAAGACGATACCAGACTAGGGGGCCCAGCCCGAGGGCCTTGCCGGGTAGGGTGGGGTCTGGCCTCGCTTGACCTCTACCCGGAAAAGCTGGGAGAGGGTGAGGGTGCCCCTCGTGGCCCGGGCCTGGGCCAGGGCCTGGTCCAGGAGGCCGCTTAGCTCTAGGAGGAAGCGGTCTTGTACCGTCTTCTCCACGGGCAAGGCGCCGAAGGTGAGGCAGGCGGGGTTTACCTTTGGGCAGTGGGGCTCTAGTCTGAGCCTCCCCCCAAGGAAGTAGAGCCGCCAGCTTCCCAGGTCTACTCGGTACCCGGCCCGCAGGTGGTCCTGGTACTGGAGGGCGAGCCTTTGCCAGAGTTCCCTGGCTTCTTTGCCCACGGGGCTTAGGGTGTACCGCCAGGCTGTGGCGCCCTCCTGGGTGAGGCTTTGGCTCCGGGTGAGCCGCCACTCTTGGGCGCGGGCCAAGGGGAGGAGGAGTATGAAGAAGCTTAGCCAAACTCTTCGCATACCCTCTTATTCTCCCTGACCATTGGCCCAGGTTTTGGTTATGTGCTTCCCGAGGGTTTTTAGGGGGGTCCTGCAAGGTGTTATAGTTTGGTGGGGATGGTGCCCGTGTGGGCGGGGTGTAGTGTGAGCGCAGATTCTTTTTAAGAACTGCAAGGCTAGGAGAGGATATCGTTTGGAGTCGGGTAGAGGAGGTGCAGCCTTATTTGGCAATGGCCACAGTCTGTGATTTCTCTGTGCCGGGGGGCGAGAACTTTGTGGCGGGCAACGGGGTTTTCTGCCAGAACACCTACGGCCTCTGCATGGACCCGAAGGACGGGCGGGTGGTGTCCGCCTTCATCGTTCAAGCCCTCAGAGGGGAGCCCCTCACGGTGTTTGGCGACGGGAGCCAGACCCGGTCCTTCTGCTACGTGGACGACCTAATAGAGGGAATCCGGCGCCTTATGGAGGTGGACTACCCCTACCCGGTGAACCTGGGGAACCCGGAGGAGTACCGGGTTCTGGAGCTCGCCCAGTTGGTAAAGGAGCTTACGGGAAGCCCTTCTCCCATTGTCTTCCGCCCCCTGCCGGAGGACGACCCCAAGCAACGCCGGCCGGACATCTCCTTGGCGAGGCGCCTCCTGGGGTGGGAGCCGCGGGTTCCGGTGCGAGAGGGCTTGATGCGGACCATTGCGTACTTTAGGGAGGTGATGGGCGATCGTTAGCTTGCGCCATGTGCGCCGCCTTGTTGCGTTGCTAGGTTCCCGCACGGGACGGAACCTCCTTTACCTTTACCTGGCTCAAGGAGCCAACTATTTGTTTCCCCTGGTTACTCTCCCTTACCTAGCCCGAGTCCTTGGGCCGGAGGGGTTTGGCGTTTTAGCGCTGGGGCAGTCCTTGGCGGTTTACCTGCAGCTCGTGGTGGAGTATGGGTTTACCCTTTCCGGGACGCGTGAGGTAGCCCGCCATCGAGAGGACAGGGAAGCCCTCGCCCACATCTTCGCCGGGGTTTTAGGTGCGAAGGCCCTCTTAGCGGTCCCCGCATTGTCTTTGGCCCTACTGGTCCAAGGGCTTCCAAGCCTGAAGGGTAAGGAGGAGGTGGTTTTAGCCGCTTTCTTTTGGGCGGTGGCTTGGGGATTTAGCCCGGTGTGGTTTTTCCAGGGGTTGGAGAGGATGCGGGAGGTGGCTCTCTTAGAGGTGCTTACCCGGGCCTTGGCTACGGCAGGTGTGCTTGTGTGGGTGCGTTCGCCGGAGCAGGTCCACTGGCCCCTTTTTCTGAACGGGGCGGGGGCCTTAGTGGCGACGATTATGGGTACCTTTTGGTTGAAGAGAGATTTCCCCATCCGTTTACCAAACTTAGGGGATGGTTGGCGTTTCCTCCGTTTGGGTTTTGGCCTCTTCTTTTTTCGCTTGGCTGTTAGCCTGTATACAGCGGCGAATCCTTTAATCCTGAGCTTTTTTGCTCCTCCGGCCCAGGTGGGTCTTTACGGGGGAGCGGAGCGAATTACTAAGGCCTTTTTAGCCATGGTGGATCCTTTTAGCCGGGTTTTTTTCCCCCGCTTTGCCCATGGGGTTAGGGAGGATCCCAAGGAAGCGGGGCGTTTGGCCAGCCGGGTTTTCCTTCTTATGGGGGGAATAGGAATGGGGGGCGCCTTGCTGCTTGGCCTTCTTGCCCCATGGGTGGTCCGCCTCCTTTTGGGCCCAGGTTATGAGGGGGCGGTCCCGCTTATGCGCACCTTGGTCTTCTTGCTTCCTCTTATTGCCCTATCCAACCTTCTGGGAATCCAGTGGATGTTGGCTTGGGGGATGGACCGGGCCTTCCACGCTATTATTGTAGGGGCTGGGTTGGTGAACCTGGCCTCGGCGAGTGTATTTAGCTATCTCTGGGGCCCCCAGGGGCTTGCGTGGGCGGTGGTCTTGGTGGAGGCTTTGGTCACAGGAAGCATGTTGTGGTACTTACACGTGCGGCGACGTCTTCCATGGGAGGTAGCTCGGTGAAAGCGGACTACCTCATCGTGGGCGCGGGTTTCACCGGGGCCACCTTGGCGGAGCGGATCGCCTCGGAGCTGGGGAAGCGGGTCCTGGTGGTGGAGAGGCGGGACCACATCGGGGGGAACGCCTACGATGAGATGGACGAGCGGGGGGTTTTGGTCCACCGCTACGGTCCCCATATCTTCCACACGGAGAGCCGGAAGGTGTTTGAATACCTCTCCCGCTTCACCGAGTGGCGCCCCTACTTCCACCGGGTGCGGGCGGTGGTGGAGGGGAAGGAGATTCCCCTGCCCTTTAGCCTGGCCTCCCTGCGAGCCCTCTTCTCCAATCGGGTAGCGGACCGCCTGGAGGAGAAACTCATAGGGCGCTTTGGCTACGGGGCCCGGGTGCCCATCCTTCGGCTCAAACAGGAGGACGACCCTGACCTTCGCTTCCTGGCGGACTACGTGTACAAAAACGTCTTTGAGGGGTACACCCTGAAGCAGTGGGGAATGCGCCCCGAGGAGCTTTCCCCTTCCGTGACGGCGCGGGTGCCTGTTCTTGTGAGCTACGATACCCGCTACTTCCAGGACGCCTACCAAGCTATGCCCAAGGAGGGGTACACGGCCCTTTTCCGGCGGATGCTCCGGCACCCCAACATCAAGGTGCTCCTGGGGGCGGACTGGCGGGAGGTGGAGGGGGAGGTGCGGTACCGGTACCTCATCTACACGGGGCCTATAGACGAGTTCTTCGGGTACGCGCATGGCCCCTTGCCCTACCGCTCCCTGCGCTTCCGGTTGGAAGGGAGGCCGGTGCCTTGGGCCCAGGAGGTGGGGACAGTGAACTACCCCGTGATACGCCGCTGGGATTCGAGGGGTCTTGTCCTCTGGGCTAGGGCCGCCTAGTTCGGACTTAGGGGGAACTGGTTCCGCGTGAAAGGGCTATCGAAAGTGGTACGTGAACGAGAAGGATTCTCTTAACTAATGTGCCCCTTGCTTTATTTCTAGGCGTAAATGCGCAAAGTAGGGGGTCAAGTGAAGCTTGACCGTTAGCACTTCCTTTACCCTCTAGACTCTGCAGCCCTTTTGGTATCGATTTACGCCTGGGTAGGCGATACCCTCGAAGCCCTCCGAGTCCAAGGCTGCATCAATCCCACGCGCGTCGCAGCTAGGTAACCGTAGGGCTTAATCCCCCTTTGCCAAAAGGGGGATACAACAGAACGCTTCAGAACGCTTCCTTCTGGGGTGGCGTGTGCTTTTGCGTGAGGATGGGACCAGGTGCGGCGCGTAAGAGCATGAGAGGGTGGTATGGGGGACATGGTGTTGCCTTTTACCCTAGGTTCCTGGAGTGTATCCGGAAGAATCGGCAAGTCTGGCATAGGCATCAGGGGCGTCTATACCACGTCGCGTTATAATGCGCTGGGTATAACTTGGCTGGCAAGGGTGGAGGTGTGAGTGTGAGTAGGCGTGGGGCTGATGTGGTGTCGGATAGCAAACTCGCCTTGGAGGGTAGAAAGATCAGGTTTTCGCTGGTTTTAGCCACAGTAGACCGAACGGTGGAATTGGAAAAATTTCTACTGTCTTTAGAAGCCCAAACATATCGAAACTTTGAAGTGATTTTGATAGATCAGAATCCAGATGAAAGGATTAAGGAAGTTTTGAGCCGGTTTAGTTTTTCTTTCCCAGTTCGACACCTCAAGGTTCGCTGGAAGGGGCTTTCTAGAGCTCGTAATTTTGGACTTCGTTATGCAAAAGGAGAGATCGTTGCCTTTCCAGATGATGATTGTGTGTATAACGATCCATATTTTCTGAGTAAGATAAGTGACTTTTTGGAAAAGAGATCGGACATAGACCTTTTGATTGTGAGGGCAACAGATTTAGGAGGCCGGGATTTCCCCTTGCAGCGGAAAACGCCGGGAAAGGTTTCTCCATGGCAGATGTGGCATCTTTCCATAAGTTGGGTTTTGTTTGCCTTGCGCCGCGTTACTGAGAAGGTGTTCTTTGACGAGCATTTGGGGGTTGGTTCTGAGACGCCTTGGGGCGCTGGGGAGGATACGGACTTTGGACTGAGGGTTTTAAAGGCCGGGTTTTCGGTGTGGTATGAGCCGACTTTGAGTGTGGCACATCCGAACAAATTACCAGGGGCTGAAAAAGCTAGGAGGTATGGAAGGGGTAACGGGTATGTTCTTAGAAAGCACGGAGCATGGATGAAGTTTGTGTGGATTATGGCTCGTCGGGGTGTGGCTTTGTTGTTCTATATGTTGATGGGGAAGTGGGAGGAAACAACCTGGCGCTGGGAAGCTCTTAAGGGTACTATCGAGGGCTTTACAGGGTTGGTGAGAGGGAAAAGGCGTATATGAGGCGGAGTGGAAGAGCACCTGTAAGTGTGATTATTCCTTGCTACAGATGTGAGGGGACATTGGAGAGGGCTTTGGAGTCAGTGGCTTTACAAACGTGGCTTCCAGCAGAAGTTATCATTGTGAGTGACGGCAATCCTGCAGAAGCAGTTGCTCTGCTCGAAGATGCCGTACGGCGAGTCGTACAAAGCAGTTCTCTAAATATTCGCTTTGTGATTCTTTCTGAAAACCGGGGGCCGGGGGCTGCAAGGAACAGGGGTTGGGAGCAAGCTAGTGAAGAGTATGTGGCTTTTCTAGATGCGGACGACATGTGGCATCCTGAAAAGGTGGAGCGACAGGTTGGTTGGATGACAACTCACCCTTCAGTTGCTTTTACGGCACATGCCTATGTGCCCTGTCTGAAAGGAGGGACTTTTCTCCCCAGAAGCTTTTCTGAACCTAAAGCTCTTTCGCCGTATTCTCTATTGTGGCGCAATTTCATTGCAACCCCAACTGTTGTTTTGCGAAGATGCTTATCCTTCCGTTTTCCAGAGAAGAGGTATGCAGAGGATTACGCACTCTGGCTCCGAATAGCGCTAAGCGGATTTACGCCATATTATTTCAAAGAAGGCCTAGCGTTCGGGCTAAAACCTCCTTGGGGATGGGCAGGTCTTTCAGCTAACCTTTGGAAGATGGAACTGGGGGAGTTAGACACGTATATGTTGTTAGCTCGTGAGAAGATGATACCTTGGGCGGCGTTCCCTATCCTTGCGGCGTGGTCATTGGCGAAGTTTTCCCGGAGGTACCTGCTCAGTTGGGTGCAACGCAAATGGCGAAGCGGATCCTGCTTTTACTAGCCTATTCGTCTAGACTGGTGTGTTAGGGACCAGCAGTTTATGCTATTCCTTAGCGATTGCCCAGATTTCTAGGCGCAGATGCGCAAGAAGAGGGGGTGCCATGAAGCTTGACCGTGGGTACCGTCCTTACCCTCTTGACTCTGCAATCTTTTTGGTGTCCATTTACGCCTGGGGAAGTGACACCCTCAAAGCGCTCCAAGCCCAAGGTTGCAAACGTCCAAGACCCCAATAGCTACTTTCGCCGAATGCCTCGCCCTCTTCTTCTCCCACTGAATTTGGCCTTTGGGCCCGATCCAAGGGCAAGGCATGTCGCTATCAGGGTAGGTCCTCTTGGGGCTTGCAAGCTACGCTGCTGCCTGACCGCGGGTCATGTCCCGGTGGCGGTGAGGAACGAGCGGGGACTTCCCTTACGCTTCGCCCTTGTACCAGGGAACATTTGGCGAATAGGAGCGAGGAACCCTTGGAAGGCTTGCCTGCTGTGCTGCGGAACCGAGGGTTTCGGTGGGTGTAGGGGGTCAAGACGCTGCATTACCGGTTTGCGTAGGAGGAGTGGGGAGGAGAGGGGGTGAGAGGGATGTGTGGGGTGGGCGAGGAAGGGATGGAGGTGCAGCTTAGTGGGTTTAGGCCTTCGCTTGGGTTTCACTGGATAGAGGTGCGGGCGTGGGTGAGGGTTGGTGGCGCGGGTGAACCTCATTTACCTGGTGCACAACTTCGTATGAAGTTGGATGCTTCTCAGGAGGGTGGGGGTGGAGATTTGAGGAGGAAGTGGCACTTTTTATACGACCGTGCACACTCCCAGGGGTGAGTGCTCCGCGTGCTCTGAGGAACCGTCGTCCACCAAAAGGTGCAGCTTGTAGCCGTGGAGGTTGATGCGCCCCCTGGGACTGTAGCCCTGGTGGGCCTGTTCCGCGAGTGGCGTGGTGGTTGGGTTGCTGAGGGAGGTGGCGGGGGCGAGAATGGCGCTGGAGGGAGTTTGGGGCTCGTTCTTTATGGCTCAGGGGGAAGTCACTTATAATGAACCTGCTGGGGTGCTCCAGAGCTTGTTTTTCTTGGTTGCTTTATCTTTGGGGGAGTAGGTTGGAGGAATAGATGTGGCAATCTTTGGAACAAAAAGTGGATTTCAAAATGAAGCTCCTTGCGTCTCTTATTTTGGGGCTTTCCTTATCTGTTGTTCGTTGGGAGCCATCGTTTTTTGATTTGGTTCTGCCCATAGCGATATTGTTGGGATATAGATACTTTTCTTGGAGTCCGGGATATGTTTTAGCCCTTGTTTTAATTGGCCTTTTCATGTTAAGTCAATTGCTTTCTTTGTTTTTGGCCTTAGGTAGGGATTTTGATGAAGTGGTGCCATGGGATAGGATGGTGTTTTATATGCTTGTCACCTTTTATGTGAGTTTGATTTCGGTTGTATTCATGGGGTTAAAGGAAAAGGTTTCTATTTATTATTTTCTTGCAGGTTATTTTGTGGGTGCCTTATTGTTTTCTCTTTTAGGTATCTTCGCCTTTCTCGGCATGCCGGGCCTCGAGTCATTACTTTGGGGTGGGTCAAGGTTGGTGGGTTTGTTTAAGGACCCTAACGTTTTTGGAGCTTTTTTAGTACCAGCATTGCTCTTTTCGCTTGCCGAAAGCTCCAGGCGCAAGCCACTTTGGTTGCTTGGCTTTTTGCTACTCCTAGCCGCTTTGCTGTTATCTCTCTCAAGGGGGGCTTGGGTTAACTTCCTCGTTGCGCTGGTGGCATGGACATTTTTGCGTCCAAAGGCCAGATGGCCTTTGACACTGCTGATGTTTTCGTTGTTTATAGCAACTTTTCTTTATGCAACACTCCTGCTAGGCGACACTTTCTCCTCGCGCTTGGGTTTCCAGCCCTATGACCGCGATAGGTTCAGCAAGCAGGTGGAGGCCCTAGTTGCGTCCTGGGAGGACCCCATAGGGAAGGGGCCGGGATCGGCCGAGTACTTTTTGGAGTATGCCACCCACAACTCCTATGTGCGCTTAGCCTTTGAAACCGGTTGGGTCAGCCTTTGCTTCTGGCTTGCTTTTGTAGGCCTTAGCATGGCTTATGCACTGAGGTGTGGACTCAAGCAGGGCAGTTTATTGCACGAGATCATATTCGCGAGCCTCGCCGGTATTCTCGCAGAAAGCTTCGTCATCGATACGCTCCATTGGCGGCATATGTGGATCATGCTTGGCTTAGCATGGTCGGGGTATGCGTGTGCTTTATCTGATCACCCGAGCCGAGCCAGGGGGGGCCCAGATGCATCTTCTGGAGCTCCTGAGGGCCTTCCGGGACAGGGCTGAGCTACACCTGGCCGTGGGGCAGGACGAAGAGGATTTCCTGGTGAAAGCTGCCCGGGAGCTTGGGGTGGAAACCCACTTGTTCGCTCACATGGTGCAACCCATCAGGCCTGCGTCGGATCTGCGGGGACTCAGGGAGGTAAGGGACCTCATCAGGAGATTGCGCCCCGATCTGGTCCACGCCCACTCTTCCAAGGCGGGCTTCCTAGGCCGGCTTGCGGCGAGGAGCCTGGGGGTGAGGAGCGTTTTTACAGCCCACGGGTGGGCGTTCACGGATGGGGTAAGCCCTGCGCGGAGGGCTTTGGCGCTCACCCTAGAACGTTTGGCTGGCCGGGTAGGTGACCTCGTCCTTGCCGTTTCCGAAAGGGACCGGGAGCTTGCCCTACGCTACCGGGTGGTTCCCCCGGAAAGGATACGGGTAGTGTGGAACGGGGTTCCGGATACCCCATTGCGGGCCAGTCCCGGGCGGTATCCGCCCCGGATCGTCATGGTGGGGCGGTTTGCGCCTCCAAAAGATCACGCCCTTTTGCTGAGAGCCCTTGCAGGACTGCGAGCGCTACCTTGGCGCTTAGACCTGGTGGGCCAGGGGTCTCTTTTGCCCGAGGTCCGGGCCCTGGCGGAGCGCTTGGGCCTGGGGGAGCGGGTGCGTTTCCTCGGGAAGCGGCTGGATGTGGACCGGATCTTGGCTGACGCGCAGGTTTTTGTCCTGGCCTCCAACTGGGAGGGCCTGCCCCTTTCGGTGCTGGAAGCCATGCGGGCGGGGCTTCCCGTGGTGGCGAGCGACGTAGGGGGGGTAAGGGAAGCAGTGTTAGAGGGCAGGACGGGTTACCTGGTACCCCGGGGCGACGAGGGCCTTTTAAGGGAACGCCTCGCCCTATTGCTCCAGGACCCCCATTTGAGGGTGGCCCTAGGCAGCGAGGGACGGAGGAGGTATGAAACCCACTTTACGCTAGAGAGGATGCTTAGCCAGGTTTGGGCTACCTATGAGGAGCTTTTGGCGGGGGGTTCATCCCTTGTTCAGACGTCGCTGGAGTAGCATAGAGGCCATGGGTGCGTTGGAGCTAAGGTTGCCTTACAGGCTTATCAGACCGAGGAGCTGGCCCAGTCCCTGGCTGGCCTTAGGGGTGCTCCCTGCATTCCTGGGGGCTCTCCTTTTCTTTGGGCCGCCTCCTTGGGGTTGGGAGGAGGGTGTGCTGGTGCTCCTTACGGCCCTCGCCCACCTTCTCGCCTTTCTCTCCACCGACCGAATGGCCCGCTATCCTGGGAAGGAGTCCTGGGGGATTGCGGCCTTCAACCTTTTGCTCTTTAGCCTTCTTTTGGTGGCGGTGTTGGCCCTGGGGCGGCTTTACTACTCCAGGGGCTATCTCCTATCGGCCACTTTCCTTTGCTTTCCCCTCTTGGTGTTTTACCTCACCCGCGTGCCCCCTGTGCGGCTTGCGCTCGTTCCTGGTGGGGTAGCAGATTGGCTGCGGGCGCATGTTGGGGAAAAACTTCCCATCGCCCGCCTGGATGAGGTGGAGGGGGTGGTGGCGGACTTGCATCACCTGGATCCCAAGGCCTTACCCCTCTTGGCGGAGGCTTCCCTGAGGGGGATCCCCATCCTCCATGCGGCGAGCGTGTATGAGGGGTATACGGGTAGAGTCCCTTTGGGGCCACACTTTAACGAAGGGCTTATGGCCTTGGCGGAGATGGACCGGGGGCTTTACCCTTGGTTCAAGCGTTTGTGGGAAGTAGGGCTGGTCCTTTTCCTATCTCCCCTAATCCTTGTCCTGGGCGTTTTGGTGGCCCTTCTTGTGTATTGGGACCTTGGCCGGCCTGTGATTTTCGCGCAGGAGCGCGTGGGTTTGGGGGGGCGTCCTTTTAAGGCGTACAAGTTTCGTACCATGCGGGGCGCGCCCCGGGAGGGTGTATATGTGGGGGAGGAGGAGGCTAGGTTAACCCCCTTGGGCCGGTTTCTCCGGCGCTACCGGTTGGACGAGTTGCCTCAGTTTTGGAATATTTTGAAGGGGGATATGAGCCTGGTGGGACCGCGGCCGGAACAGCGTGTTTTGGCAGAGGTGTACGCCAAGGAAATCCCCCTTTACCCCTTGCGCCATAGCGTGCGCCCTGGGCTCACAGGGTGGGCGCAGGTGCAGCAAGGTTACACGGAAGGTGTGGAGGGAACCCGGTTGAAGCTTAGCTATGACCTTTACTACATCAAGCACCTTTCCTTTTGGCTTGACCTTCGGATACTGGTGAAGACCCTTTGGGTTATAGGGACTGGGTTTGGTGCCCGTTAGGCTTACCTTATGGCTCCTGAGACCGACGTGACCCTCTTGGATCTCCTTGGCGCCTTGCGGCGCAGCTGGCGTTGGCTTTTGATAGGTACCTTGGCTGTCGGGATATTGGCGGGGGTAGTTGGAAGCCTTTTGCCGCCTCGCTATAGTAGCGAGATAGTGCTTCAAATAAACGGTGAGGTTGAGAGAGAAATCCCCCCTGTTTTGGAATACCGTTTTTCTGGGCTAGGCGTTGACCTTTTCCTCCTCCCCCATCCGGCGCAGTTACCTTGGGTCAGTTGGGTCAAGTCGTATGCAGTACAGCAAGGTGGGGGATTCCGTTTTGTGCTGGAGGAGGAGGGAGGAATCTTGAAAATAAGAGGCTATGGGGCTACCCCCGAGGAAGCCCAGGGGAAGGTGCTCGAGGGCTACGCACGCCTGAAGGAGCGACTGAGGGGGAAGCTCCAAGTTTTCTGGGACAGTTATTTTAAGGGTGAGGAGATGGTACTCCGCCAGGGGTTGCGGGACATAAGGGAAGCCCTAAGGGTGTTGGCCCAGGACGATTATGACCCCACGATCCGCCAGCGCCTTCGCACGACGGCTTCCCTCATGGAGCTTAGGCTCCAGCAACTTAAGGCGTACCAGGAGGAACAGTCCTTAGAGGCGTTGACGGAAGAGACCTTAGCCTCGGGCCTGTTCCTCCTCCAGCCTGCCCAGAAGCCTGAAAGGCCCGAGGAGAGGCACTCCCTGCGGTATGGCCTCGTGGCCGCCCTAACCTTTGGGCTCTTTGGAAGCCTTTGGGTATTTTCAAGGGAGCTTTTCCGGGGCTAAAACCCCGGTGTTTGGTTCCTTGGCGCAAACCGAAGCCTTAGGGGGTTAGGCGTTGTGCTGTTCTATAGCCCTGGACCGGGCGAAGAGGGGCTGCTTCAAGGCCCAGGGTATGCCGGGCTAAGGTTGCCAGCCCGAGGGCCTTGCCGGGTAGGGTGGGGTCTGGCCTCGCTTGACCTCTACCCGGAAAAGCCCGGAGAGGGTGAGGGTGCCCCCCGTGGCCCGGGCTTGGGCGAGGGCCTGGTCCAGGAGGTCGCTTAGCTCTAGGAGGAAGCGGTCTTGAACCGTTTTTTCCACAGGCAAAGCGCCGAAGGTGAGGCAGGCGGGGTTTACCTTTGGGCAGTGGGGCTCTAGCCTGAGCCTCCCCCCAAGGAAGTAGAGCCGCCAGCTTCCCAGGTCCACCCGGTACCCGGCCCGCAGGTGGTCCTGGTACTGGAGGGCGAGCCTTTGCCAGAGTTCCCTGGCTTCTTTGCCCACGGGGCTTAGGGTGTACCGCCAGGCTGTGGCGCCCTCCTGGGTGAGGCTTTGGCTCCGGGTAAGCCGCCATCCCTCCGCTTGGGCCAGGGGAAGGAGGAGCGCAAGCAGAGCTAGCCAGGTGAAGTGCTGCCCCAAATTTGGACCACCCCAAGAGAGAGGCCAAGGGGTGTAGTCTGAAGGGGTAGCGAGATGCGCAGGTGGTCAGCGAAGGAAAAGGCAAAAATTGTGTTGGAGGTCTTGTCG